>ENA-UOIY01000149-UOIY01000149.1-human-gut-metagenome-genome-assembly--contig:-P114-NODE-149-length-116211-cov-44.989213_pt1 | contig 116211 bp, 112 predicted proteins | sample MGYA00242335_ERZ723882 | MGnify/ENA metagenome assembly ERZ723882 | reverse complement strand
GAAACTTGACACTAACAGTTTAGCACACACGAAGTGGGAATGCAAATATCATATCCTTATCGTTTGCCAGCTTGTACATCTGCTAGTGGGTAATGTCGGCAGCTTCTTCCAAATCTTTCTGTTTCATATTCCGATCAACAAGAATATGCCACAACTTCGTATAACTAACAGCCATTTTAAATCTCCTTTATGGGCGATTTGGTGTCGGGTACAATAAGCACAAAAATGTTATGGCTGATTTAACGGTTGCGTACAATTGCCGCTATCGGCGAAATTCAATTGTTATTTTATCATAAAATCTTGATATTTTGCCGATAATGTGCTATACTATCCCTGTGCAGAAAGTGAGGGATCTCTATGAAATATATTTCTGTCGCGGAAACGGCGAAAAGGTGGGGTGTTTCCGAACGCAGCGCGCGCGGGTACTGTGCAGAAGGAAAAATCGAGGGTGCATTCCTGACCGGCAAGACATGGAACATACCCGAAACTGCGGAGAAGCCTGAACGCATTAACAAGAAAACTGACGCACCAAAGACCCTTCTTGCGGTGCTGAAGGCCGAGAAAGCGGCGAAGCTGCACGGCGGCATTTATCATAAAGTCCAAATCGATCTGACCTATAACTCCAACCACATGGAGGGTAGTCGCCTCACCCACGATCAGACGCGCTATATTTTCGAGACGAACACCATCGGCGTATCGGACGGGACGGTCAAGGTTGATGATGTGGTCGAGACCGCCAACCATTTCAAGTGCATTGATATGGTGATCGACAATGCAAATTACGCTCCGAGCGAGGCGTTCATCAAGCAGCTGCACGCCGTTCTGAAAAGCGGAACTTCTGATTCCCGGCTCGATTGGTTTGCCGTCGGGGATTACAAGAAACTGCCCAACGAGGTCGGCGGCATGGGCACAACTGCGCCCGAGAATGTCGGCACGGAAATCAAGAAGCTGCTTGCCGATTACAACGCTATCAAGCGCAAAACATTTGACGATTTGCTTGACTTTCACTACCGCTTTGAGCGCATCCATCCGTTCCAGGACGGCAACGGCAGAGTCGGGCGCCTGCTCCTTTTCAAAGAATGCCTGCGGAACAACATCGTGCCGTTTATCATTGAGGACGACATCAAGATGTTCTACTACCGCGGCTTGAAGGAATGGAAGAACGAGCGCGGCTATCTGCGTGATACCTGCCTTTCTGCGCAGGACAGATTTAAGAAGTATTTGGACTATTTCCGAGTCCCGTATGACAAATAAGCAGCTCCGCCCCTGTGCGATACAGAGGCGGATTGCTTTTTCGTAATAAACCCGTGTGTCTATGCCGTAAAAATGTAGGATTTTCAATATGTTTTTGAGTGTCGCTCACACTTCCGCCATACACTCTATGACCATACCAAGCGGATGTAACGGATTTTAGTTACATCCTCTTTTTTGTCTGTTTTTTTGGACATAATGTGTGTTATACTGTTTACACCATCATGAAACGAGGCGTTCATATGAAAGGAGCAATTCAGAAAACCCCGCGATCCGATGAGCTGCTTCAGGCACTGCTCACACATTCAGCAGACCTTGTCGGGATAGAAGCTGTCCTTAAGCTGGAAAAATACTCCGGTGATGAGGTTTCCCGGGCAGGGTACGACTACGCGATGGAATGCTGGTCAGAGTGTCTTGATTATTTTAGGGAACCTCTGAATAAATCGGGTTAATTCTGTCCCCATTCGGGCTATTAGCCGCTTTTGGGCTTAGTTAAGGCGATTTTGGTGCAAAATAGCCACTATAACTTATCTTTTTTGCTTTATTTCCCGAAAAAGGGCAGACTGCCCCTATATCAGGTTGCAGAGAGTTTTCGCCCAGCGATCGCGAGGACGTATAGGTTGGCGCAGGCAAACATTGCGTACAGCCGATTCTCGTTTTTCTTCAGCCCACGATACGCCGTCTTTTTATAACCGAACTGGCACTTAATAATTCGAAACGCGTGCTCCACCTTACAGCGCACCGAGGACTTGCGGTTCTCAATATACCGTTCCCAATCAATTGCGTTGTCAGATACATGAGGCAGTTTTCCGGGACGGCGGTTCATGCGGTAATCTATGCTGGATAAATGCTTGTCACAGGCTATTTCGGGACGCTTTTGGATTCCCAGATACCCGGCATCCCCATACACCACTTCATCGTCTTCGCGAATCAACGCGGCTGCCTGCGTGATGTCATGTGTATTTGCCGCCGTGACCGTCATGGTATGCACAAGCCCACTGCCTGCATCCACGCCGATGTGGCATTTCATCCCGAATTTCCACTCATTACCCTTTTTTGTCTGGTGCATTTCCGGGTCGCGCTTCTTCTCCGCGTTTTTGGTGGAGCTGGGGGCGTTGATGATCGTTGCATCCACGATGGTTCCGCCCTTCATCATGTGCCCGGTTTGCACCATTACCCGGTTGATCGCGTCAAAAAACAGCTTGTTCAGGCCGTTTTCTTCCAGAAGATGGCGGAACTTGCACAGGGTCGTTTCGTCCGGCACTGCTTCCGTCATGAAGTCAATGCCCGTGAATTTCCGCATGGCATAGCTGTCGTAGATGGCATCCTCTGTTGCCGGATCGGACAGGTTGAACCAGATCTGTAGCAGATACATCCGCAGCATCTTTTCGATCCCCATGGGCGGACGGCCGCGCTTTCCCTCGGGATAGCAGGGCCTGATGACGCTGACCCACTCGTCCCACGGAATGATTTCGTCCATGATTTCCAGAAACTCTTCCCGCTTCGTTTTCTTCTTGCGGCAGCTGTACTCGATGTCTGTAAATGTTTCCTGCTTCATTGCCTGCACCACCATCGTTTTGATGATGTTATTATACCATATCCGGAAGCGCTTTGGTAGTGCGGATTAAATCAGAGGTTCCCTAGGGAACCTCTGAATAAATCGACTGCGGCGCTCAGCGGGTCTTTTGCCCCAACTGATCGGTTTGAAAATCTTGAAATACACAAAGTATTCCTGCGATTTCCAAACCTCAATTTGGAACAAAATCCCTCGCTGACCACTCTTGCGATTTAATCAGAGGTTCCCTAGTTGTTCTCTGCTTTGTAGTGGATCTCCCTAAGGTCCTCTTCCGATCGGATCACGTTCATTTTTGAAATATCGCCGGAGGTGTTTTCCGTCCCGTCCTTGGTGAAGTAGACCCCTTCATAGGTCGTGTGTCCGTTCATGGCTTTATGATTGCTGATTCCTCCTCCGCAGACGGATGCGGCCAATCAAGGCGAACCGCGCTTGCCGTGAGCGGGAATAGCTGCGCGAGCAGGCAGAGCGCCAGCAGAATGGCGAACAGTCGTTTTTTCATGTGGTTGCCTCCTTTTTTATTGGATTGGTTTCAATTTGCTGCAGGGAAAATTCGTAGTGCATATGGTTTATACACCAAAATTACAGCATAGCCGAGCATCACACGCAAGAGGAAATGTAAAAAACTTTCGTCGAACGCCGCAGAGGTTGAACCTGCGTCGTATTTTTCACGGTTTTTTTCATAAAAGGCTTGACAGAAACGGCGGTTGACGTTATAATGCTAGATGTTCTAATATTAGATAATTATTCGGAAGGGAAGTGGTCGAGCATGTCTGCCATTCAGATGATCTCCATCGGCAAAAGGCTCTCGAATATCTATGCCGAGCTGAGTCTGCCGATCTGCCGCAAATACGGCATCAATCAAACCTGCTTTGATATTCTGCTCTTTTTCGCCAACAATCCGGAGTATAACACGGCGCGCGATGTCTGCGCCCTGCGCGGCATCAAGAGCGGCATCGCGTCCGTCTCGGTCGAGACGCTGATCTGCTCCGGGCTGCTCGAGCGCACGGAGGACGAGCGCGACCGCCGCAAGCATCGCCTGAGCCTGACGGAGCAGGCTGCGCCGATCGTCGCCGACGGGCAGAGGATGCAGAAGCATTTCTCCGATACCCTGCGCCGGAACGTCACGGAGGACGAGCTGCGCGCCTTCCGCAGCCTGACGGAAAAGCTTGAAGAAAACCTCGCCTGCTTCGGAAAGAAGGGCACGCCGTGAAAATTCTCATCTGCATTCTCGCCGGTCTGGGCGCCGGATTCGGAACGGGCTTCGCGGGCATGAGCGCCGCGGCAGTTATCAGCCCGATGCTCATCACGTTCCTGGGCATGGATTCTTATAAGGCCGTCGGCATCGCGCTGGCCAGCGACGTCCTCGCGAGCGCCGCATCGGCCATTACCTACGGAAAAAACAAGAATCTCGACATCAAAAACGGCCTCATCATGATGATCGCGGTGCTCTGCCTGACCTTGGTCGGCAGCTTTGTCGCCAGCGTCGTGCCGAAGACGACGATGGGCAGCTTCTCCGTCTTTATGACGCTGCTGCTGGGCGTGAAATTCATCGTCAAGCCTGTTGTCGAGCCGAAAAAACGCCTCACCGCCGCGACAGCCAGGCAGAAGGCGATCCGGTCCGTGATCTGCGGCGCGATGGTCGGCTTTATCTGCGGCTTCATCGGCGCGGGCGGCGGCATGATGATGCTGCTCGTCCTGACCTCCGTCCTCGGCTATGAGCTGAAAACCGCCGTCGGCACGAGCGTGTTCATCATGAGCGCCACGGCGCTGACCGGCGCTGCCAGCCATTTTGTCATCGGCGGCGCGCCGGATCTGACGGCGCTGATCGTCTGTGTGGCCAGCACGCTGTTCTTTGCACAGGTCGCGGCGCTCTTCGCCAACAAGGCGCAGCCCAAGACTCTGAACCGCATCACCGGCGCGATCCTCGTGATCCTCGGCGCGGTTATCCTCGCTGTGAACAAATTCGGCTGAGCGCTCCATATCATACCTGCGGAGCTCCGACCCGATCGGAGTCCGTTTGATCGATTTGAAAACACACGCCCCGGGTGCACGCCCGGGGCGTGTGTTTCCTTTCGGAAATTTCGCGCTGGAAAAAGCCGTGGATTCGTGGTATAGTATCTCTCGCAGCCTTGCACTGCTCAGAAAGGAGCTTTCGGAGGGTTATCAATATGACAAGATCGATCAACGGCAGGAACGGCGGGATCCGGATGACGGACGGCTCTCTGTGGAAAAACATGCTTTTGCTCAGCATTCCGCTGATGCTCTCTCAGCTGCTGCAGGTGCTTTTCAACATGGCGGACGTGGCGGTCGTCGGCAAATTTTCAAGCGCAGAGGCCTTGGGCGCGGTCGGCTCGACCACGATTCTGGTATCCCTTTTCACGGGCTTTCTGATCGGCATGGGGAGCGCTGTGAACGTGCGCGTCGCGCTTTGCCTGGGCGCTCGGGATCAGACACGCACGTCAGCGGCCATCCGCACCGCATTTGTGCTCTGCCTTGCGACAGGCTGCATCATCATGGTGCTCTGCCTCATCTCCGCGCGGTTTATGCTCGAGCTGTTGGGCACAAAGAATGACCTGATCGAGGGCGCTGAGCTTTATTTCCGCATCTATGCGCTCGGTATGCCGGCGCTCGGCATCTTCAATTTCGGCAACGGCGTGCTCAGTGCGAACGGCGATACGAAGCGCCCGCTGATCTATCTTCTGATCGCGGGCATTCTGAACGTGATCCTCAATCTGGTTTTTGTCATCGTCTGCGGCATGGCGGAGGACGGCGTTGCGCTCTCCAGCATCATCACGCAGTATGTCTCGGCGCTGCTCATCCTGATCCGTATGGGGCGACAGGAGGATAGCTGCACCTTCCGTTTCCGGGATTTAAAAAACGGGCTGGATCGATCCGAGGAGAAACGCATTCTCGGCTTAGGCATTCCGGCCGGACTCCAGAATGCTGTTTTTGCGGTCGCCAACCTGTTCATACAGGGCGCGGTCAATTCCTTCGATTCGGTCATGGTCGAGGGAAATGCCGCAGCCGCAAATGCCGATTCTGTTATCTATAATATCATGGCTGCCTTCTATACCGCCAGCGCGACCTTTATGGGGCAGAATTTGGGCGCGGGCAAGCGTGACCGTGTGCTGAAAAGCTACTTCGTCGGAATCGTCTATTCCTTTACGGCGGGCGCGGTACTCGGCGGGCTGCTGTTCCTGTTCGGCAGGGAGTTCCTGTCCCTGTTTGCCAATGACGAGGCGGTCATTGCAGCGGGTCTGCAACGCACAAAGATCATGTGCTTTTCCTATGCGGTCAGCGCGTTTATGGATTGCTCGATCGCGGCCTGCCGCGGCATCGGAAAGAGCCTTGCGCCGACGGTCATCGTCATTCTCGGCTCGTGTGTTTTCCGCGTGATCTGGATCTATACCGTGTTCGCTCATTTCCACACCATTCCGTCGCTGTACCTGCTGTATATTTTTTCTTGGACCATTACGTCGCTCGCGGAGATCGCATACTTTGCTGTCAGCTATAAAAAGCTCGATGCCGCGCGAGCATCGCGGATATGAGCAGGTCAGGAGCTTCATAAAGCGCGCAAAGCCCCGCTGCCCGGAATTTTTCCGCAGCGGGGCTTTCCTTTGCGAAAACGCCCGAAAATCCTTGCATCATGTGCCTTTTTGGAAAAGAAACGGTCAGACGTCAATCTGCCAGCGTGTTTAAGCCCGCGCCATCGGTCGGCAGCACACGGCCGGCGGGCATAATTTTGTCACGAAATGGCGGTTGCAAGCGGGAAAAAGCCGTGCTATAATAAGGTGATAAAATTCCGTTGAAGACCACAGGGAGATTCTCATGCGAAACACGATTGCGGTGCACGGCGCCAGAGAAAACAATTTGAAAAATGTGGACGTCGAGATCCCGCGCGACGCGCTCTGCGTGTTCACGGGGCTTTCCGGCTCGGGCAAATCGTCGCTCGCGTTTGACACGATCTATGCCGAGGGGCGGCGGCGCTATGTCGAGTCGCTTTCGGCCTATGTGCGCCAGTTTTTGGGGCAGATGGACAAGCCGGATGTCGACGTGATTGAGGGCCTGTCCCCGGCAATTTCCATCGACCAGAAGACTACCTCCAAGAACCCGCGCTCGACCGTCGGCACGGTCACGGAGATTTATGACTATCTGCGCCTGCTCTGGGCGCGCGTCGGCACGCCGCACTGCCCGAGGTGCGGGCGCGAGATCAAGCGGCAGAGCGTCGATCAGATCGTCGACCGCGTGCTTGAGCTGCCTGAGGGTACGCGCTTTGAGGTGCTCGCGCCGGTGATCCGGGGCAAGAAGGGCGAGCACAGCAAGGTGCTTGAGAGCGCGCGGCGCGGCGGCTTTGCCCGCGTGCGCGTCGACGGCAATCTCTACGATCTGAGCGAGGAGATCTCGCTGGAAAAGAACAAGAAGCACTTCATCGAGCTGGTGGTCGACCGCCTTATCATGCGCGGCGACATCACGCGACGTCTGACGGATTCGGTCGAAACGGCGCTGTCCCACGGCGACGGCGTGGTCATCATCCACGAGGTCGACAACGACCGTGAGACGCTCTATTCCAGAAATTATGCCTGCGACGAATGCGGCATCTCGATCCCGGAGCTGTCGCCGCGCCTATTTTCGTTCAACAATCCGATGGGCGCCTGTCCGGAGTGCTCGGGCTTGGGTTATCGGCTCAAGGCCGACCCGGAGCTGGTCATTCCCGATCCGAAAAAGTCGATCTATGACGGCGGCATCGAGGCCAGCGGCTGGGGCAACATCCGCAACGACTCCATCGCGCGGATGTATTTCGAGGCTTTGGCTCAAAAATACCGCTTCGACCTGCACGCGCCGATCGAGAGCCTGCCGGACGATGCCATGAAGGTCATTCTCTTCGGCACGGGCGGGGAAAAGCTGCAGCTTCGCTATGAGCGCGGCAACGGCCGCGGCACGCTCGAGCAGGCCTTCGAGGGCATCCTGCCCAACCTTGAGCGCCGCTTCCGCGAGACACAGTCCGACGCGATGCGCAAGGAGCTGGAGGAATATATGTCGACCTCGCCCTGCCCGCACTGCCGCGGCGAGCGGCTCTCGGATATTGCGCGGGCGGTTACGGTCGGCGGCCTGTCCATCACGCAGTTCTGCGGCCTCTCCGTCAGCAGGGAGCTGGACTTTCTGGACGGTCTCCGGCTCGAGGGCGCGCAGGCCGTGATCGCCGAGCCGATCCTGAAGGAGATCCGCAACCGCCTCGGCTTTTTGAAAAATGTCGGCCTGCAATATCTGACGCTTTCGCGCTCGGCCGGGACGCTCTCCGGCGGCGAGGCGCAGCGCATCCGTCTGGCCACGCAGATCGGCGCGTCGCTGATGGGCGTGCTGTATATCCTTGACGAGCCGAGCATCGGCCTGCACCAGCGCGACAACGACAAGCTGCTCAAAACGCTCTGCCGTCTGCGCGATCTGGGCAACACCCTCATCGTCGTGGAGCACGACGAGGACACCATGCGCGCGGCGGATTATATCGTCGACGTCGGCCCGGGCGCGGGCGTGCACGGCGGCGAGATCGTCGCCTGCGGCACCCTGCAGCAGATCATGGACAGCCCCCGGAGCATCACGGGGCAGTACCTCTCCGGCAAGCGGAGAATCCCCGTGCCGCAGACGCGCCGCGCCGGGAACGGGAGCGTGCTGCGCTTCCTCGGCTGCCGCGAGAACAACTTGCAGAGCATCGATGTGGAGATCCCACTCGGAACGTTCACCTGCGTGACCGGCGTCTCCGGCTCGGGCAAATCGTCGCTCGTGAACGAGATCATTGCCAAGCGGCTGGCCGTCTCGCTCAACCACGCGAAGCTCCGTCCCGGAAAGCACGACGGCGTGGAGGGACTTTCCGCGCTGGACAAGGTGATCGTGATCGATCAAAGCCCGATCGGCCGCACGCCGCGCTCAAACCCTGCGACCTACACCGGCCTGTTCAACGACATCCGCGACCTGTTTGCCTCCACGGCCTCGGCCAAGGAGCGCGGCTACGGGCCGGGGCGCTTCTCCTTCAACATCAAGGGCGGCCGATGCGAATCCTGCTGCGGCGACGGCCTTGTGAAAATCGAGATGCACTTCCTGCCGGATGTCTATGTGCCCTGCGAGGTCTGCCACGGCAAGCGCTATAACCGCGAGACGCTCGAGGTGCTCTATCGCGGCAAGTCGATCTCCGACGTGCTGGATATGACGGTCGATCAGGCCCTGGAATTCTTTGAAAATCAGCCGAAGCTCCTGCGCAGACTGCAAACGATCTCGCAGGTCGGCCTCGGCTATATCAAGCTGGGGCAAAGCTCCACGACGCTCTCGGGCGGCGAGGCGCAGCGCGTGAAGCTTGCAACGGAGCTGGCGCGTCAGGCGACCGGCCGGACGCTCTATATCCTCGACGAGCCGACCACCGGTCTGCATATGTACGACGTGCAGAAGCTTCTGGACGTGCTGCAGCAGCTTGTCGACTGCGGCAACACCGTGCTCGTGATCGAGCACAATCTCGATGTCATCAAATCGGCCGACTGGCTGATCGACCTCGGCCCGGAGGGCGGAGACGGCGGCGGCACGGTCGTTGCCACCGGCACGCCCGAGGAGGTCGCGCAGTGCGCGGCATCCTACACGGGGCAGTATCTCAAGCCGTATCTGGAAAGGGGATAAGCCCATGGACCGATTGACCCGGCGATTTTTGACGCGCAGCCCGGACGGCATGACGGACGCCGAGCTGCTCGAGCTGCTCCTGCGCCATGCCGGGGGAAACGCGGCGGAGCAGGCCAGGCAGCTGACGGAGTTCTTCCCGAATCTTGCCGCGATCTTCGAGGCCTCTCCGGAGGATCTGCGGACGGTCGAGGGCATCGACGACGAGGCAATCCTGCTTCTGCGGCTCGTGCCCGAGCTGCACCGGCGCTATTTTCTCTCGCGGGCGCATGTCGAGCGCGTGCTGCTCGACAGTGCGTCCTACGGCGCGTATCTGCTGCCGTATTTTTACGGCGCGCGGGACGAGATGCTCTATCTGCTCTGCCTTGACGGCGCAGGGCGCGTGCTCGGCTGCCGCAAGCTGGGGCAGGGCGGCGCGAACAGCGCCGAGGTTCCGGTGCGCCGCATGGTACAGGAGGCGCTGAGCCTGAATGCGTCCGGCGTTGTGCTGGCGCATAACCACCCGTCCGGGATCGCGCTGCCGTCGAAGGAGGACGTCGAGCTGACCCTGCGCCTGCGCGACGCGCTGGAGCTGATGAGCCTCACGCTGCTCGACCATATCGTCGTCGCCGAGGACGACTTCGTCTCCATGCGCGACAGCGGCTTTCTGCATGAGTTCTAAGGAACCTCTGAATCAATCGGTTGCGACGCTCAGCGGGTCTTTTGCCCCAACTGATCGGTTTGAAAATCTTGAAATACACAAAGTATTCCTGCGATTTCCAAACCTCAATTTGGAACAAAATCCCTCGCTGACCACTCTTGCAATTTAATCAGAGCTTCCCTAAAAAAAGCGGCCGGTTCGGCCGCTTTTTCTTTATAGAAAATGGTAATAATGCGGAATGTCCATGTCGCGGATGTGCTGAAGCTTCAGCAGCAGCTCGCGGCAGCAGACGCGGTATTCCGTCCGCTCCTCCTCTTCGCCGTAGGTGTCCAGATTGGAGAACGAGGCGTCGACCTCGTCGAGCAGGGTGTGCGTCATGGTGATATGCAGCATTTTCTTGCCCTTGCTCCATTCCTGCTCCGCCTGACGGCTCTTTTCCAGCGCCCTTTGCAGCTCGTTCCGTCCGACAGCCTCTTCAGCCTGCCGCAGGAGCGCCTCGGATTTTCTGAGGATCAGGCCGGACGCGATGTTGCTCGTGACTCCGAGCGTCAGAAGCAGCGCGAGGATCGCGGTGCCGATCCAGAAATACTTCATCATACCATGTCCTCTCGCTTGATGAGATAGCCGTGACCGGCGGTGTCGAGCGTGTAGAGCAGGGTCGATTTGAGCGTGCAGCCCTGACTTTCCAGTCTGCGGGAAAGCTCCTGCTCGCTCAGACCGACCAAGGACAGATTATCCCGTAATAATTTGCCGCCCGTGATGAGCGTGACGGGCAGGCGCGCCTCCGGCACACGGACGCCGAGATCCCTGGCTGTCGGCGGGGTATCCTTGCCGTAGAGCAGGGTCGAGAGCTGTCCGTTTGTTTCGAGGATTGCATATTTGACCGTGGTCAGGTCAAAAATATCCTTCTCGCGCAGATGCATGGTCAGCTCGTCGAGGTTCACGCGCGTCTGCCGCAGATTGCGCTCCAGAATTTTCCCGTTTTCGATCAGGATCACGGGCTTTCCGCAAAAAACGCGGCGCATTCCGATCGAGCGCATCGTGACGACCGAGAGGATCAGCTCCAGACCGAGAATCACAAGGATCGGCACGAGACCGGAGAACAGCGCGATGCCGTTGTCCTGCATCGGGATCGCCGCCAGATTGGCCAGCAGCATCGTCACGACGAATTCGGCCGGCTCCATCTCACCGATCTGCCGCTTGCCCATCAGACGCACGGAGAGCACCAGAACGATATATAATAAAAAGGTACGAAGAAATGAGATCAGCATAGGCGGCCTCCTTTTGTGATAGCGTTCCCCGATCGTGCGGTTTCTTGACAGTAGGAAATGATAAATTTGTAGTAAATTTGTATAAATCTGCCTGACGTGGACTTTTGTTCTTTGGCAACGCCTATGAAATCGGCCGCGGGGCTTGATTTTTTGCGCGAAAGTGTGTAAAATTGACAGCAATCATTCCGAAAAGGGGGAGTGGAAGCTATGCTGACCACCGATCAAACCGTTCGCAACGACAAGGCCGCGCTGCCTGCGTGCTTCGGCACGAATGTTTTTACAAAAGAGGTCATGCGACAGCGTCTTCCCCAGAACGTTTTTGAAGAAATTCTCTATGTCGAGCAGAACGGCGGGCAGATCTCGATGCGCGCCGCCGATATTGTTGCCAAGGCGATGATGGAGTGGGCCGTTGAAAAGGGCGCGACGCACTACACGCATTGGTTCCTGCCGCTGACCGGCGTCACGGCCGAGAAGCACGATTCCTTCCTCGCGCCGACTGGCGAGCCGGGGATCGCGATCCTCAAGCTCACGGGCAAGCAGCTTATCATGGGCGAGCCGGATGCCTCGTCCTTCCCGACGGGCGGCCTGCGTGCGACGCATTACGCCCGCGGCTACACCGCGTGGGACATCACCTCGCCGGTCTTCGTGAAGGAAATGGCCTGCGGGACGATCCTCTGCATTCCGACGGTGTTTCTCTCTTACACCGGCGAGGCGCTCGACAACAAGACCCCGCTGCTGCGCTCGATGGAGGCGCTCTCGACGCAGGCCGTGCGCATCCTGCGTATCTTCGGCGACACGGAGACGCATAAGGTCATCCCGTCCGTCGGCGCGGAGCAGGAGTATTTCATCGTCGACCGGCAGAAATATCTGCGCCGCCGCGACCTGATCTACACCGGGCGGACGCTCTTCGGCGCACCCGCGCCCAAGGGGCAGGAGCTGGAGGATCAGTATTTCGGCGTGATCCGTGAGCGCGTCGGCGAGTTTATGGCCGACCTGAACCGGGAGCTTTGGAAAATGGGCATTCCGGCGACCACGCAGCACAACGAGGTCGCCCCGGCGCAGCATGAATGCGCCCCGGTCTACTGCACCTGCAACGTCGCGGTCGATCAGAACCAGCTCATGATGGAGACGATGAAGCGCGTCGCCGGTCAGCACGGGCTGGTCTGCCTGCTGCACGAGAAGCCCTTCGCCGGCGTGAACGGCTCGGGCAAGCATAACAACTGGTCGATTTCGACCGACACGGGCAAAAACCTGCTCGAGCCGGGCTCTATGCCGAACGACAACCTGCAATTCCTGCTGGTGCTCTCGTGCATCATCAAGGCGGTCGATCGCCATGCCGACCTGCTGCGCATGACGGCCGCCTGCGTCGGCAACGATCAGCGCCTCGGCGCGGACGAGGCGCCTCCCGCGATCGTCTCGATCTTCCTCGGCGACCAGCTTGAGGACGTGGTCGAGCAGATCATTGAGAACGGCACGGCCGACGGCTGCATCAACGGCGCGCAGATCAACACCGGCGTTTCTACGCTGCCGCGCATCATGCAGGACGCGACCGACCGCAACCGCACCTCGCCCTTTGCCTTCACCGGAAACAAATTTGAGTTCCGTATGGTCGGCTCCTCCGACTGCATCGCCACGGCCAACACCGTGCTCAACACGATCATGGCCGAGGCCTTCGCGGAGGCTGCCGACGTGCTCGAGCAGAGCACCGACCGGATGGGCGACGTCAGCCGTCTGATCGCGGAGAATCTGCGGCAGCATAAGCGCGTGATCTTCAACGGAAACGGCTATTGCGACGAATGGGTCGCGGAGGCGCAAAAGCGCGGACTGCCGAATCTGCCGAGCATGGTCGCGTCGATCCCGTCGCTGACGACGAAGAAGGCGGCCGACCTGTTCACGCGCTTCGGCGTGCTGACTGAGCCGGAGCTGGAATCGAGAAGCGAGATCCTCTATGAGACCTATGCCAAGGTGACGAGCATCGAGGCACGCACCATGATCCACATGGCCTCGAAGCACTATGTGCCTGCTGTCGTGCGCTACAGCGCGCGCCTGAGCGACTCAATCTGCAAGGTGCGCAGCGCCTGCCCGGCCGCGCCGGTTGCCGCGCAGGAAAAGCTGCTGCTGCGCGTGACGACGTTGCTCAACGAGGCATTCGACGCGCTCAACGCGCTCAAGGAGTGCATGGAGCAGAGTGACAGGGTCGAGGGAATGCAGGAGACGGCGATCTTCTGCCACGACCGCGTGACCCCTGCAATGAAGGCGCTGCGCGACCCGATCGATCAGCTTGAGCTGCTGGTCGACAAGGACATCTGGCCCGTCCCGACCTACGGCGATCTGATGTTCGAGGTGTGACACACGGCAAAAAAGGCTTGCTTTTTGCCGGAATCATGCTATAATCCATATAGTTTCGACAAGCGCTGGTGGAAACATCAGCGCTTGTGTTCGAAAGGAGGCGCATTATGCGGAAGACGGAACCCCGGACGCTGACCGGCTGGTCGACGCAGGATTATCGCGCGCTGCTCTGTGACGCGCTTGTCGCGCTGGTCATGAATTTTGTGATCGAGCTGCTGGCGCGTCGGAATTTTTCGGACACGATCTCCTTCCTGATCGAAAGACCGCTGACGTTTCTCTACGGCGCGCTCATCATCTTTTTCACGCTGAGTCTGTCCCTGCTGTTCCGGAAGCGGACGTTTTTCTTCTGCCTTGCCGTCGTGTTCTGGATGGCGCTGGCGCTCACGGATTATATCCTGCTGCGCTTCCGCTCCATGCCGCTGACGGCGGCGGATATTTTCCTGATGTCCGCAACGCGGGATATTTTTGAAAAATATATGTCGCACGTCGGACTGCTGCTCGTGATGCTCGGCATCTCGGCGGCGCTCGGCGCGGTGTGCTATCTGCTGCTGACGACCAGGAGCCGCAGACGCTCGTTTTCCTTCGCGCTGACCTATGTGACGATGATCGGGCTGGCACTGCTCTCGTGCACGCTTCTGCTGCAGGAGAACGGCACGCTCGATCGCGCGAGCGGCTTTTCCAACCTGCCCAAGGCCTATCACCGCAACGGCTTCTGCTACAGCTTCTCCGTGAGCCTGCTGACCGGCGGCGTGAACCAGCCGAAGGAATATTCCGAGGAGAACGTCAAGGAGATCATCGACGAGCAGACCGATCTGCCTGCGACCGCGCAGAACCGGCCGAATATCATTTTCCTGCAAATGGAGAGCTTTTTCGACGCAAACTACCTGAAGGACGTGACCTATTCCAAAAATCCCGTTCCGGTTTTTGAGTCGCTCAAGCGCAGCGGCCCGAGCGGACTGCTGTCCGTTCCGGCAATCGGCGCAGGCACGGCGAACACCGAGTTCGAGGTGCTCACGGGCATGAATCTCGACCATTTCGGCGTGGGCGAGTATCCCTATATGACCACGGTCAACAAGGTCACAACCGAATCGGTCGCGACGGTTTTGCAGGAGCTTGGTTACGCGACTCACGCGATCCATAACAACAACGCGACCTTCTATGACCGCAACATCGTCTATTCCAACCTGTCCTTTGAGACGTTCACGACGCTGGAATATATGAACGACGTGGACTATAATCCCCTCGGCTGGGCAAAGGACAGCGTGCTGACGAACGAAATTCTCAAGGCGCTGCAATCGACGGACGGCCGGGACTTTGTGTTTGGCGTTTCCGTTCAGGCACACGGGAAATATCCGACCGAGCCGATCGAGGGTGCGCCGACGATCAGGGTCAGCGGCATGGACGACAACGAGGGGCGCAAAAACGGCATGGAGTACTATCTCTATCAGCTCAAGGAGAGCGACAAATTTCTCGGTGAGCTGACGCGGACGCTGGCCAACTTCGACGAGCCGACGATCCTTGTGGTTTACGGCGACCATCTGCCGAGCTTCAACATCCAGCAGGAGGAGCTGTCCTACGGCGACGTGCAGAGCACAGAATACGCCATCTGGGCGAATTATCCCGTCCATGCAGAGGATCGCGACCTGCAAACCTATCAGCTCGGCGCGTACATTCTCGACCTCTGCGACATCCACGAGGGCGTCATCATGCGCCACCATCAGAGCTACGGCTTCCCCGAGGAGAACGAGGTATACGAGAGCAAGCTTGAGGCGCTCGAGTATGATATGCTCAGCGGCGACCGTTATTCACTCGCCGGACGTCCGCTTGAGCCGACGCAGCTTCAGTTCGGCGTGGAGGAGATCGTCCTGACGGCCGTGGTCGAGGATACGCTCGGCTCGGGCGGCTATTATCTGCGCGGCGACCATTTCACGCCCTGCAGCCGGGTCTATCTCAACGGCGCGCCCGTCGAGACGGAGTTCCGCTCGGAGGGGCTGCTCTTTGTCAGGGAGCTGAAGCCAAGAGTCGGCGACGAGATCTTTGTCGCGCAGATCTCCATCAGCGACGAGACGCAGATCCTCAGTCAGACCAAGACCTTTGAGTGGACGCAATAGGAGGAAGGAATATGAATGAGCTTGAAGCGCTGCGCGAACAGTTTCGCGGCGACCGCTTCGCGACCGAGCAGGCCGGAATCACGATCAGCGAGGCGCATGAGGGCTACGCGCTCTGCGAAATGCCGCTGACGCCCCTGCACCGCAACGCGCGCGGCACACCGATGGGCGGCGCGATCTTCACGCTGGCTGATTTTGCCTCGGCCGTCGCGGCAAATTACGGCCTGACGGATACGACGGTGATCTCGCTGCATTCCGACATCACGTTTCTTGCCGCCGCGAAGGGCGAAAAGCTGCTCGCGGAGGCCACGCGCGTGCGCCACGGCCGGACGGTCACGCTCTACGAGGTGACGGTCACAGACGAGCTTGGAACGCTCGTCGCGCGGGTCGGCATGAACGGCTATGCCGTCAAGCGTTAGCCAAATCGAAGAAAAACCCTCTTGACTTTATTGATTAAAAGTGATAAAGTATAGCATGAACAGAACGCAATGACGAAACCAAGTAACAGCGTGTGCAAGGGAAAGAGAACTGCCGGGTGGTGCGAGGCAGCGCCGGAGCACGCTGCCAATACCTTTCCGAGCGGCTCTGCCGAAGCAGCAGTAGGCAGAGACGGGCGCGCCCGTTACAGCGCAGGATCCATGATCCGCCGAGAACCAATAGAGGTGGTACCACGGGAATTTCTCGTCCTCTGCTAAGAAGCAGAGGGCGATTTTTTTGAAAGGAAGAGACAGAAACATGGTCATTACCGACTTGCTCGAGCGAAATGCGCGCCTCTACGGCGCGGAGACGGCGCTCGTTGAGATCAATCCGTCCGAGGAGCGCGACCGCGCGAAAACATGGCGCGAATTCAGCCTGATCGAAAATACCCGCCCCGATTTGCCGTATCGGCGCGAGATGAATTGGAGCCAATTCGACAAAAAAGCCAACCGCTTTGCGAATCTTCTGCTCAGCCGGGGCATCGAAAAGGGGCAGAAGGTCGGCATCCTGCTGATGAACTGTCTGGAATGGCTGCCCGTTTATTTCGGCGCGCTCAAGGCCGGCGCCATTGCCGTGCCGATGAATTTCCGCTATTCGGCCGACGAGATCGCCTACTGCGCCGACCTTGCCGACGTCGAGGTGCTGGTATTCGGCCCGGAATTCACCGAGCGCGTGCAGGCCGTACTTCCGCAGCTCAGCCGCGTGAAATATTTCTTCTATGTCGGCAAAAACCCGCCTGACTTTGCCGAGGACTGCTTCCACCGGATGGGCTTCTGCGCCAACACCGTGCCGCCCGTCAGCCTGACCGAGGACGACCTTGCCGCAATCTATTTCTCCAGCGGCACGACGGGCTTTCCGAAGGCCATTTTGCACAATCACCGCGCGCTCTATCATGCCTGTCTGGTCGAGCAGAATCACCACGGCCAGACGCATGAGGACGTCTTTCTCTGCATCCCGCCGCTGTATCACACGGGCGCGAAGATGCATTGGTTCGGCAGCCTGCTCACGGGCGGCAAGGCCGTGCTCCTGCGCGGCGTGAAGCCGGATTGGATTCTCCGCGCCGTCACCGAGGAGCATTGCACGATCGTCTGGCTGCTCGTGCCGTGGGCGCAGGATCTGCTCGACGCGCTCGACTCCGGGCGCATCGACCTGAACCACTATATGCTCGAGCAGTGGCGCCTCATGCACATCGGCGCGCAGCCCGTTCCGCCCAGCCTGATCCACCGCTGGATGCGCTATTTTCCGCATCATCAGTATGACACGAACTACGGCCTGTCCGAGTCCATCGGGCCGGGCTGCGTCCACCTTGGCGTGGAGAACATCAACAAGGTCGGCGCCATCGGTGTCCCCGGCTTCGGCTGGGAGGCGAAGATCGTCGACGAGCAGGGTAATGAGGTCGAGGGGGAGCGAGTCGGCGAGCTGGCCGTTAAGGGCCCGGGCGTGATGCTCTGCTACTACAAAAATCCGGAGGCCACGGCCGAGGTGCTCAAGGACGGCTGGCTCTATACCGGTGACATGGCCAAGCGCGACGCCGACGGCTTCATCTACCTCGTTGACCGTAAGAAGGATGTCATCATCACCGGCGGCGAGAATCTCTATCCCGTGCAGATCGAGGACTTCCTGCGCGCGAACGATAAAATCAAGGACGTGGCCGTGATCGGTCTGCCCGACGCGCGTCTGGGCGAGATCGCGGCGGCGATCATCGAGCTGAAGGACGGCGTCGATGCCACGGAGGACGAAATCAACGAGTTCTGCAAGGGGCTGCCGCGATATAAGCGCCCGAGAAAGATTCTTTTTGACAAGATCCCGCGGAATCCGACCGGCAAGATTGAGAAGCCGGTTCTGCGTGAGCGCTATCGTGCCGAGCGCATCGTCGAATCGCAGACAACCGAGTAAAAACCAACGCGAACGCAAAACGCGAGAGAAAGAAGGAGTTTACAATGAATCCGATCGTTGTTATAATGTTAATAGCGTTTTTTGCCGTTTTGCTCGGCGTGGGGCTGTATTCCCGCCGCCACGCGTCTGACGTCAACGGCTTTGTCCTCGGCGGGCGCTCCGTCGGCCCGTGGCTGACGGCCTTCGCCTTCGGCACATCCTATTTTTCCGCCGTCATTTTTGTCGGCTACGCCGGTCAGTTCGGCTGGCGCTTCGGGCTGGCCTCCACATGGGTCGGCCTCGGCAACGCCTTCATCGGCTCACTGCTGCCGTGGGCGATCCTCGGCCGCCGCACGCGCGTGATGACGCAACACCTCAATTCGCGCACCATGCCGGATTTCTTCGGTCTGCGCTTTCTGTCGCCGGGACTGAAAACCGTCGCGGCGCTCATCGTGTTCGTCTTCCTGATCCCATACACCGCCTCGCTGTTCAACGGCCTGTCCCGGCTGTTCACCATGGCCTTCCCGCAGATCGATTATGCGTGGTGCGTGGTCGTCATGGCGGTTCTGACCGGCGTCTATGTCATCATCGGCGGCTATATGGCCACGGCGATCAACGACTTCATTCAGGGCGTCATCATGATCGTCGGCATCGTCGCCGTGATCGCGGCCGTGCTGCACGGCCAAGGGGGCTTCTCTGAGGCCATCGCGCGGCTCTCTCAGGTCTCCGCCGCACCGACGGAGGGGACGCAGCAGCTTGGCGCGTTCACGTCCTTCTTCGGGGCTGACCCGCTGTTTCTGCTGTTCGTGGTCATTTTGACCTCGCTGGGCACCTGGGGTCTGCCGCAGATGGTCGGCAAGTTTTACGCCATCAAGAATGAGGATTCCATCCGCAAGGGTACCGTGATCTCGACGGTTTTCGCGATCATCGTCGCCGGCGGCTGCTATTTCCTCGGCGGCTTCGGGCGTCTGTTTTCCGAATCTGTGAGCTATCAGGCCGACGGCGTGACGCCCGTCTATGACAGCATCATCCCGGCCATGCTCTCCGGCCTTGCGCCGGTGCTCATCGGCGTGGTGCTTGTGCTGGTGCTCTCGGCGTCGATGTCGACGCTTTCGTCGCTGGTGCTGACCTCGGCCTCGACCATCACGCTCGACCTGATCGCCCCGGCGGCGAAGCGCGAGCTGCCCGAGCGCCGCAAAATGCTCGTGATGCGCGGATTTATCGCGTTCTTCATCGTCATCTCGGCCGTGATCGCGATCGTGCAGGCCAAATCGAGCGTGATGTTCATTGCGCAGCTCATGGGCGTCTCCTGGGGCGCGCTGGCCGGTGCGTTCCTTGCGCCCTTCCTCTACGGCCTGTTCTGGAAGCGCACGACCCGCGCCGCCTGCTGGGTGAGCTTCGCAACCGGCGTCGGCCTGTCGGTCTTGCAGCTCGTCAAGAGCATGACGGGCTTCTCCTTCGGGGCGGCCTTCCTTGACGACGTGCTGTTCAAGACCTCGATCCACTCCGGCTCCTTTGCCATGCTGCTCGGGCTGGTGCTTGTGCCGCTCGTCTCGCTGTTCACGCGGCGCATGGACGCGCAGCAGGTGGAGCGGATGTTTGCCTGTTATCAGGAGACCATTCCTGTCCCGGTGACGGAAGCACTGGGCGAGAAAAAATAAAAAATGTGAGGTTTCGCCATGAAACAATTGATGTTGGGAAACGAAGCCGTCGCGCGCGGCCTTTATGAGGCCGGATGCAGCTTCGTTTCCAGTTACCCTGGCACGCCGAGCACCGAGATCACCGAGTGCGCGGCGAAATTCCCCGAAATTTACGCGGAGTGGGCGCCGAATGAGAAGGTCGCCGTCGAGGCCGCCTTCGGCGCGTCGCTGGCCGGGAAGCGCAGCTTCTGCGGCATGAAGCACGTCGGCCTGAACGTCGCGGCCGATCCGCTCTTCACGATCGCCTACACGGGCGTCAACGCCGGCATGATCATCGGCGTGGCCGACGACGCCGGAATGCACAGCTCCCAGAACGAGCAGGATTCGCGGCACTATGCCAGAGCCGCGAAGCTGCCGATGCTCGAGCCGTCCGACTCGGCGGAGGGGCTTGCCTTTGCCAAGCTGGCCTATGAGCTTTCCGAGCGCTTTGACACGCCGGTGCTGCTGAAAATGTGCACCCGCGTGGCGCACTCGCAGAGCATCGTCGAGCCGTCCGAGCGCGTGCTGCCGGAGCAGCGTCCGTATGAAAAGAATCCTCAGAAATACATCATGATGCCCGGCTTTGCCAAGAAGCGCCATCCGATCGTCGAGGCGCGGCTGGAAAAGCTGGCCGAATATGCCGAGACCGCGCCGTGCAACCGCATCGAGCGCGGCACGGAGCGCAAGCTCGGCGTCATCACCTCCAGCACGTCCTATCAGTATGTGCGCGAGGTCTGCGGCGCGGACGTCTCCGTGCTCAAGCTGGGCATGGTCTGGCCGCTGCCGAAAAAGCTGCTGACGGATTTTGCAGCCTCCGTCGACCGCTGCGTCGTCGTCGAGGAGCTGGACGGCTTCCTTGAGGACTATTGCAGAGCCATCGGCCTGAACGTCGAGGGCAAGCGATATTTCTCCAACATCGACGAGCTGTCGCAGAACAAGGTTGCCGCTGGCCTCGGCCTTGCGCCGAAGCAGGGCAGAGCGCTCGACGAGACGATCCCCGCGCGGCCGCCGGTCATGTGCGCCGGCTGCCCGCACCGCGGCCTGTACTATGTGCTGCATAAGCTGAACCTGACGGTCATCGGCGACATCGGCTGCTATACGCTCGGCGCGGTCGCGCCGCTCAGCGCCGTTGACAGCGTGATCTGCATGGGCGCGTCCGTCTCCGGGATTCACGGCTTCAACAAGGCAAACGATAACGCTACGGCGGGCAAGACCGTCGCGGTCATCGGCGACTCGACCTTCATGCACTCGGGCATGACGGGCTTGGTCAATATTTCTTATAATGCGTCAAACAGCACGGTCATCATCCTTGATAATTCCATCACCGGCATGACCGGCCACCAGCAGAACCCGACCACCGGCTTCAACCTCAAGGGCGACCCGGCGGCCAAGGTCGATCTCGAGGCGCTGTGCCGCGCGATCGGCATCGAGCGCGTGCGCGTGGTCGACCCCTACGATCTGAAGCAGTGCGAGACGGCCATCCGCGAGGAGCTTGCCGCCGAGGAGCCGAGCGTGATCATTTCGCGCAGACCCTGCGCGCTGCTGAAATATGTCAAGCATAGCGGCCCGATCTCTGTTGACCGCGAAAAATGCAAGAGCTGCAAAATGTGCATGAAGATCGGCTGCCCCGCCATCAGCATCGAGGGCGGCAAGGCCAAGATCGATGCGACCCTTTGCACCGGCTGCGGCGTCTGCCGTCAGCTCTGCAAGTTCGGCGCACTGTGAGGTGAAAAGCATGGAAACGAAAAATGTAATGATCGTCGGCGTCGGCGGGCAGGGGAGTCTGCTGGCAAGCAAGCTGCTCGGGCGTCTGCTGCTCACGCGCGGCTATGATGTGAAGGTCTCCGAGGTGCATGGCATGAGCCAGCGCGGCGGCAGCGTCGTGACCTATGTGCGCTTCGGCGAGAAGGTCTATTCCCCGGTCATCGACGAGGGAGAGGCCGATTTCATCGTCTCCTTTGAGCTGCTCGAGGCGGCGCGCTGGACGCGCTTCCTGCGCAAGGAGGGCGTGATCGTGACGAACACGCAGCAGATCAACCCCATGCCCGTCATCATCGGCGCTGCGGAATATCCGCAGGAGCTGGTGGAAAAAATGACTGCCGAGGGCTTCCGCGTCGATGCGCTTGACGCGCTGTCGCTGGCCGAGCAGGCCGGCTCGAGCAAGGCGGTCAACCTCGTCCTGATGGGACGGCTTTCCAAATATTTTGATTTTACCGAGCAGGAGTGGAAGCAGGCGATCGACGCCAGCGTCCCGGCCAAATTCAAGGAGATGAACGAAAAAGCGTTTGCACTCGGCGCAAACGCCTGAGACCTATGGCAGAGAGATATTACCAACCCGAAATAGAAACGGCCTCTCGCGAGACGATCGAGGCCATGCAGAGCGAGCGACTCGTCGCGACGGTCAAGCGCGTCTATGAAAACGTCCCGTTTTACGCCGAAAAAATGCGCGCGGCGGGCGTGACACCCGAGGACATCCACGGCGTCGAGGATCTGCATAAGCTGCCCTTCAGCTATAAGCAGGATTTGCGCGACACCTACCCATACGGCCTGTTTGCCGTGCCGCTGCATGACGTTGTGCGCCTGCACGCCTCGAGCGGCACCACCGGAAAGCAGATCGTCGTCGGCTATACGCGGCACGACCTGGAGATCTGGAACGACTGCTGCGCCCGTGCGCTGACGGCCGCCGGCTGCACGGCCGACGACGTCGTGCACATCGCCTACGGCTACGGCCTCTTTACGGGCGGCCTCGGCGCGGACGGAGGTGCAACGCGTCTCGGTGCGACGACGGTCCCCGTCTCCAGCGGCAACACCCAGAGACAGGTCACGATCCTGCGCGATTTCGGCTCGACCGTGCTGTGCTGTACGCCCTCGTACGCGCTGCATATCGCCGAGGTGCTGCATGAAAACGGCCTGACCAAGGACGACATCAAGCTCAAGGCCGGCATTTTCGGCGCCGAGCCGTGGACGAACGAGATGCGCCGCCAGATTGAGGAAGAGCTGGGCATCCGCGCCTATGACATCTACGGCCTGACCGAGATCATCGGCCCGGGCGTGGCGTTTGAATGCTCCGAGCAGAGCGGGATGCACGTCAACGAGGATCATTTCATCGTTGAGGTCATCGATCCGGACACCGGCGCGGTGCTTCCGGACGGCGAGCAGGGCGAGCTGGTCTTCACCTGCATCACCAAGGAGGCCTTCCCGATCCTGCGTTACCGCACGCGCGACATCGGCGTCATCCATCGCGGAAAATGTTCCTGCGGCAGAACGCTTGCCAAAATGACGAAGCCGCGCGGCCGCACGGACGACATGCTCATCATCCGCGGCGTGAACGTGTTCCCGTCGCAGATCGAGACCGTGCTCATTGAGCAGGGCTACGCGCCGGTCTATCAGATCGTGGTCGACCGAGCCAACAATTTTGACAGCATCGAGGTGCGCGTTGAGATCAGCAGCGAGATCTTCTCGGATACCGTGCGCGATCTGGCGCAGCGCGCCAAGGAGCTGAGCGCGGCGCTCAAGAACCTGCTCGGCATTCACGCCAAGGTCACGCTGATGGAGCCGAATTCTCTCCCGCGCTCCGAGGGGAAGGCCGTGCGCGTGATCGACCGGCGCAAGCTTTTGGATTAAGGAGGAAAACGCTATGGTACCGCAGTTATCCGTCTTTTTGCAGAACCGCTCCGGCAAGCTCGCCGCCATTACCCGCGCACTCTCCGACAGCGGCGTCGATATTCGCGCCCTCTCCATTGCCGACACAACCGATTTCGGCATCCTGCGGATGCTCGTCAGCGACGTTGCGCAGGCGCGGGCGGCGCTTTCCAGACAGAACTGCATCGTGAGCGTGAATCAGGTCGTGGTCGTGGCTGTGCCGGATGAGCCGGGCGGTCTGGCGCGCGTGCTCACGCTGATGGCCGCGGGGAACATCGACATTGAATACATGTATTCGCTGATCGACCGCGGCAAGGACGACGCATATATGGTTTTCCGCGTTTCGGACGAGCAGGGGCTGCTCAAGCTGCTTGCCGCAAACGGCCTTTCCGCCGTGGACGCCGAGACGATCGGACTGAAAAAGGAGGCATAAGCTCATGCAGGAACTGAGCAGAAAAACACAGCATTTTACAGATTCCGTGATCCGCCGTATGACGCGCATCGCGATAGCAAACAACGCCATCAATCTGGCGCAGGGCTTCCCCGATTTTGACCCGCCCAAGGCGATGACCGACCGCCTGCAGGAGATCAGCCCGATCGGCCCGCATCAATACCCCATCACGATGGGCGCGCCGAATTTCCGCCGCGCGCTGGCGAAGAAGTGCGGTCGCTTCATGGGCAGAACGCTCGATCCCGAAACGGAGATGGTCGTCACGATCGGCTCGACCGAGGCCATGGTCGACACCCTGTTCGCCCTGACCAATCCCGGCGACAAGATCATCATGTTTTCGCCGTATTTCGAGAATTATCGCGCGCAGACGCTGCTCGTCGGCTGCGAGCCGATCTTCGTGCCGCTCGTGCCGCCTGCGTTCAACTATGACGCCAACGTCCTTGAGGATGCGTTCCGGCAGGGTGCGAAGGCGATCCTGATCTGCAATCCGTCGAACCCCAGCGGCAAGGTATTCACCCGCACCGAGCTGGAGCAGATCGCGGCGCTCGCGGTCAAGTATGACACCTATGTCATCATGGACGAGGTCTATGAGCACATCGTCTATGCGCCGCATAAGCATATTTATATGAACAGCCTGCCCGGCATGTGGGAGCGCACGGTCTCCTGCAGCTCGCTCTCCAAGACCTACTCCGTCACGGGCTGGCGTCTGGGTTATGCCATTGCACCGAAGCCCCTGATGGACAAGATCAAGCAGTTCCACGACTTTAACACCGTCGGCGCGCCGTCACCGCTGATGGAGGCCGCCGTGGTCGGTCTTGAGATGCCGGACAGCTATTATGAGGAATTCGGTGCGCATTATGCGCACATGAAGCAGCTCTTCACAAGCGGCCTCGACCGCATCGGCATTCCCTATACCGACCCGCAGGGCGCATATTTCGTTCTGGCAGACATCGGGCCGTATATGCGAAAAGGGGAGACGGACGTCGAATTCTGCGAGGACGTCGCCAAAAACATCGGCGTGGCCGCCGTTCCCGGCAGCTCGTTCTTCATGGAGAACGTCGGCAGCATTGTCCGGCTGCACTTTGCCAAGAAGGATGAAACGCTCAATGAGGCGCTGGAGCGTCTGGAAAAGCTCAAGCAGCGCGTCTGAGCCGAACGCAGCCTGAGCGCCTCCGTCTGTCTGCCGCAGCGTATGTGCCGCTGCGGCAGACGAAAAGAAAAAAACGAAAATTTCAAAATTTCTCTTGACTTTTTCGGAAAACCGTGTATAATAATATCTGCGCTTGACACAGGGGATTTGTGTAACGGTAGCACACCGGACTCTGACTCCGTTTGCGGGGGTTCGAATCCCTCATCCCCTGCCATCAAAAGGGTACAAAAAAGAGTGCCCCGCGAAAAGCCCGATTTTATCGGGCTTTTTTGCTGCCCAAAAACCGTTTTTCGGAGCTTCAAAACGGCAAAAGAAAAATCCGAGCTTATTCCTGATATGGAATAAGCTCGGATTTTTCCGGGACCGGAGAAAAGAAAAAACCGCAAACCCTTTGTTTACAAGGGCTTGCGGGTAAATTGGTGGAGACTAATGGACTCGAACCATCGACCTCCTGCGTGTGAAGCAGGCGCTCTAACCAGCTGAGCTAAGCCTCCGTAGCACAAATATTATAGCACGATTTTGAAAAAAAGCAAGCACTATTTTCAGATCCGGGGAAAAACTTTCAAATCAGTCAGGGCGTCTGCAAGGAACCGGACAGCGCCTTCACGAGGAAAGTGCTGTCCGATTCCTTGCCGACCCTTTGAAACCATGAGAAGCCCGAGCAGATCGTTTTTCACCGTCTCGCGGCTCGGACTCGGCGGGCAGTGCAGGAAATATTCCGGATTACCCGAGTATAAATTCAGAATGGCGGGGATGTCCGCTTCGTTGAGCGCTCTTGCCGCATAGGGAAGAAAGGCACGTTCAAGCTCCATTGTGTTGATCTCCCGATGATGATTTGCGTCGGGCAGAGAAGCGCTGCCTCGGCGTCAGAAGGTCGCGACCTCGTTTTTGGCCGGTTCGGCCGGCTCGACGGAAATGGCCGTCAGGACGGGTCCTTTTCCGCGGTAGAGCGCGTTGAAGCGGTACTCGATGCTCGCCGTGAGCATGATCCAGTCACGGGCGTGCAGCTCGTCGGCGCGGTCATAGCGGCAGGGAAGCCCCATAAACTGGATGTCCTCGACGCAGCAGGTCATGACGAAGCGCCCCGGCGCGAAGAAGCCGTCGCGCTCCTTGCGCAGACGCGCGACCTGCGCCTTGAAGCGCACGGTCTTGCCGTGGTATTTCTTTGGCTCCTCGTTCATATCGCGGAACCAGAGCGCGTAATCGTCGTCGCCGATCTCGACGATCGGCGCGTTGAGGTCAAAGGGGAGGGGATCCTCAATCTCGTCATACTGCGTCTTGCCGTCGGCGTATTCATACATGATCCCGACGCGGCGGTTGAGCGCGCGCGCCAGCTTGTGGAAGGGCATGACGTCCGCGCCGACGGGCATTCGGTTGAACACGACCATCTCGCAGCCGGTCAGCTTGTCCACGACCAGAGAACGCATATTGGCATTATAGGCCATGATCGTCGTCGCGTCGGCGAACATGACCTCCTGCGCGAGCTGCCAGCTTTCGGGCATTTTCTGATAAAACGGCCCGATCTGAAGCATTCCGTTCAGCTCGACGACGACGCGCTCGGCCTGATGCTTGCGGAAGAGCGCCTCCAGCTCGGCCTTGGTGATCTGCTCTTGATCGATGACCTCGAGGAAAACGTCCTTGTGGGGATAGGGCTGGGGGTCATATTCCTCCTCGCCCTCCTCGCAGACCAGAAGCAGCGTCCGCTCCCCGGCGTTGAAGCGCGGGTCGCAGAGCGTCTCCTGAATGAATTTCGTTTTGCCGGATTCCAAAAAGCCGGTGAAGGCATAGACAGGATAGGGCATGATGAAAAACTCCTTTACACGCCGAACAGGGCGGCAATCGCCGATTCGTTGAGCTTCGAGCCGATCACGCACAGGCGGCCGGTGACGGCGGCGCTGCCGCTGCGGACGTCGATCTCACCGGGGACATGGTCAAAGTGCAGCCAAGAGCCGTCTTCGTTTTCCACGATGCCCTTTGCACGCAGAACAACGCCGTATTGCTCGCTGTCATCGAGCGCCCTCAGAATCTGGCGGAGCTTGTCTTCCGTGAATTTCTTCGGCGTCTCGACGCCCCAGCTTTGGAAGATCTCGTCGGCATCGTGGCCGTGGTGATGGTGGTGATGGTGGTGATGGTGGTGCTCGTGCGCCTCGTCCTCATCGTGGTCGTGGTGGCCGCAGCAGCAGTGCCCGTCCTCATCGTCATGGTCATGATGGTGATGCTCGTCCTCGTCATGGTCATGGTGGTGATGGTGCTCATGCTCGTCCTCGTCATGATCGTGATGGTGATGGTGGCAGGAGCACTCCGGATCGTCGCATTCCTCGCCGTCCTCATGGGCGTGCTCATGCTCGATCATTTCGGCAAGCTCTGCCGTCAGATCGTGCTGTCCGCGCATGGCCTCGAGGATCTGCGCGCCGGTGAGCTGATCCCAAGGCGTCGTGATGATCACGGCGTGGGCGTTGTGCTCGCGCAGCAGGGCAACGGCCTGCTCCAGCTTCTCCTGCGGCATATTCTGCGTGCGGCTCAGGATAACGGTCGAGGCGGTCTCGACCTGATTGGTATAAAACTCGCCGAAATTTTTCAGGTACATTTTGCACTTGGTCGCGTCGGCAACGGTGATGAAGCTGCCGAGCGTGACGTCGTCGGTCGCGACGCGCTCCACGGCGGCAATGACGTCGGAGAGCTTACCGACGCCGGACGGCTCGATCAGGATGCGGTCGGGGTGATAGTCCGTAATGACCTGACGCAGCGCCTTGCCGAAATCGCCGACCAGCGAGCAGCAGATGCAGCCGGAGTTCATCTCGTTGACGCGGATACCCGCGTCCTGCATGAAGCCGCCGTCGATGCCGATCTCGCCGAATTCGTTTTCGATCAGAACAATCTGTTCGCCCTGGTAGGCCTCGCGGATCATTTTCTTAATGAGCGTGGTCTTGCCCGCTCCAAGAAAACCGGAATAAATGTCAATGGTTGTCATAATTTGCCTTGCTTCCTTTCGGGGCACGAATGCCCGCTGTATTTTCTTCCTGATATTATACCACTTTCGTCAAGCCTCTGCAAGAAAAATCGGGCCGTCCAAGCGGACAGCCCGAAAATTGCTGCGATCAAGCGGCCAGAGCAAACATCATGAACGCGCTGTTGATGGTGTCGGCGTTCTGGGAGGAATAGGTGACGGCGTAGCAGATGCCGTCGAACAGGAAGTAGATCTGGGTCTGATAGACCGTGACGTCGTTCACGGTCATGGTCTGGTTGATGCAGGCCTTCTCAACGTCGCCGACGAGAACCTTGCCGGCCTCGATGTTCTCGACCGTATAACCCGCGGAGGCATAAGCCTGCTCGAGCTGCGGGATCAGAGACTCGATCAGCTCTTCCTCGGTCATCGTGGCTTCCTCTTCGGAGAGGACGGACATCGTGGCGTTAAAGATGTCGCCGTCGTCGTTGCCGGCATAGAGCGGCGTGATCTGTGCGGTGCCCAGCGCGTCCTTGAGGTCGGCGGCGTCGACGATGGAGGTCAGGTCGATCGTGTTGAGCTGCTGCACCTGCTCCATGTCGAGCAGCGTCCAGCCCTCGGCCGGGGTGAAGCTGAAGCCCGCAGCCTCGTTGACATAAACGTTATTCTCAACGGTGCCGAGGTAGGAAGCGACTTCTTCGTTGATGGTCGCGGCGGGCTCCTCAGTGGACTCGGAGGTCTCCTCAGAGGTGGATTCGGTGGTGGACTCGGTGGTCGCTTCGGTCGTGGATTCGGTGGTCGGGGCGGCCTTCTCGCCGCAGGCGGCAAGGCTCAGAACCAGCGCAAGCGCCATCAGAATCGCTAAAAACTTTTTCATTCTTTTTTCTCCTTTTCTTGCTGCTGAAGCATCAGCACAATCACATTCTATCACCTGCATGAGCAAATTGCAAGTAAAAATACGGAAGATAATACTAGCGATTTTTTGTGAAATATGGTATGATAGAAATGAGGTGATTTGAAATGGAAGAAGAAAAACGCGCAATTGAGCCGCAGAACGGCGAAACGCCGGAGGAAAAGCCGCCCTTTACCCCCAGCTCCAAGAGCAAGCGAATTTTCGCATGGGTGCTGTTCGGCATCGTGATCATTGCGATCATCAACTGGCTGCTTTGCATCGCCCTGCCGGAATGGCAGCAGACCGTCAAGAGCTGGTTTAGCGGCCTGTTCTGAGGAATCGGCGTGCTGATTCTGGGAATCGACCCCGGCTATGCAACGACCGGCTTCGGCCTGATCCGCGCCGAGCGGAGCACCTATTCGCTCCTGCAATACGGCACCGTCACGACACCGCCGACGCTGACCTTTCCGCAGCGGCTGGCCATGCTCTATGACGACACGACGCGCCTGCTCGAGGTCACAAGGCCGGATGCCGTCGCGGTCGAGGAGCTGTTCTGGGGTCACAATATCACGACCGGCATCGGCGTTTCGCACGGGCGCGGTGTGATCCTGCTCGCCGTCGAGAAGGCGGGCGTGGAGCTGTTTGAATATACGCCGATGCAGGTCAAGCAGGCCGTCGTCGGCTACGGCAAGGCGGAAAAACGGCAGGTCATGGACATGACGCGCCGTCTGCTCAGGCTCGACCGGCTTCCTCGGCCGGACGATGCTGCCGACGCCATTGCCATCGCACTGTGCCACGCGCGGTCGTCGACGAGTCTTTTGAATCGGAGAGAATAACATGTTTTATTATTTGAACGGGGAGATCACCCTTTTGGAGGAAAATCTCGCCGTGGTGGACTGCGGCGGCGTGGGCTTCGCCTGCCGCACAACGGCCTATACGCAGTCGAAGCTCCGTGTCGGACAGACGGCGAAGCTTTTCACCTACTGCTACATCCGCGAGGATGCGTTCGATATTTTCGGCTTCTCCACACGCGAGGAGCTGCGCTGCTTTGAGCTGCTCATCGGCGTGACGGGAGTCGGCCCGAAGGCCGCAATCGCGATCCTGTCCTCGGCCTCGCCCGAGCGCTTCACGCTGGCCATCATGACGCAGGACGAAAAAATGCTCACTGCTGCGCCGGGCGTCGGCAAAAAGCTGGCGCAGCGCATCATTCTTGAGCTGAAGGATAAGCTCGGCAGCGCGGTCACAGAGGTTGATTTCTCCGGAAGCGCCGGCGGCGCGCCGATCCCGGCGGCCGGGAGCAATCTGGCGCTTGCGCAGGCTGCGCTGGCCGAGCTGGGCTACAGCGGAGCGGAGATCGCCTCGGCGCTCAAGGGCGTGCCGGTCGAGGGGCTTTCGACCGAGGAGATCGTCAAAAAATGTCTGCGCGCAATGGTAATGGGGTGAGGCAATGAGCATAGAGTTTTCACAGGAGCAGGAGGCGCCGATCGTCACGACCTCCTTTATCGCGGCGGACGCAGGAGAGCTGACGCTGCGGCCGAAGCATCTTTCGGAATACAACGGGCAGGAGAAGGTCAAGGAAAATCTGTCGGTTTATATCGAAGCGGCGAAGCGGCGAAGCGAGCCGCTCGATCACGTCCTGCTCTATGGCCCGCCGGGGCTGGGCAAAACGACGCTTGCGGGTGTCATCGCCAACGAGATGGGCGTGAACATCCGCATCACGTCCGGGCCGGCCATCGAGAAGGCGGGCGATCTTGCGGCGCTTCTGACGAATCTGGCCGAGGGCGATATCCTCTTTATCGACGAGATTCACCGCCTGAATACCTCGGTCGAGGAGATCCTCTATCCCGCAATGGAGGACTTTGCCATTGACATTATTGTTGGCAAGGGTCCCTCGGCCAACTCGATCCGGCTCGATCTGCCGCGCTTCACGCTCATCGGTGCGACGACGCGCGCCGGTCAGCTCTCTGCGCCGCTGCGCGACCGCTTTGGCGTGTCTTTCCGGCTGGAGCTGTATTCTCCGGAGGAGCTGAGGCGCATCATCACGCGCTCGGCCAATCTGCTCGGGATGCAGATCGACCCGGACGGCGCGCTGGAGCTGGCGTCAAGAAGCCGCGGCACGCCGCGTATCGCCAACCGGATGCTACGCCGCGTGCGCGATTTTGCGCAGATCTATTATGACGGCGTCATCACCCGCGAGGCGGTCGACCATGCTCTGAGCAAGCTCGAGGTCGATCGGCTCGGCCTCGACGCAACGGATCGCCGGATGCTCACGGCTATCATCCGCTATTACGGCGGCGGTCCGGTCGGGCTGGAGACGCTGGCCGCGACGATCGGCGAGGAGGCCGTGACGCTCGAGGACGTCTACGAGCCCTATCTGATGCAGCTCGGCTTCCTGACGCGCACGCCGCGCGGCCGATGCGTGACCAAGCTTGCCTATGACCATTTGCATATACCGCACGGAAATGATGGGGAGCAACTGTCTTTTTGACCGAAATAATGTTCTTTAATTTGTGCAGAATAGATAAAGTTGTGTATTTCGGTAAAAAATCATTCCCGCAGTGTTGACAAATTTCGGAATCAAGTTTATAATATACAAGAATCGATTGAGATTCAACTCATTATCCACCCTGTGGCAAAACCAACTGTTAGATGGGCATCGCGTCAGGGCAAATTCCAATCAAGAGAGGTAACATCCAAATGTACGAAGACAAGACTTTAGTTTGCAAGGAATGCGGCGCAGAGTTCGTGTTCACCGCCGGTGAGCAGGAGTTCTATGCGGAGAGAGGCTTCCAGAATGAGCCTCAGCGCTGCAAGGCCTGCCGTGACGCTCGCAAGAATGCCGCCCGTGGCCCCAAGGAATACTTCACTGCTGTCTGCGCGAACTGCGGCGGCGAAGCTCGCGTTCCGTTCGAGCCGAAGACCGATCGCCCCGTGTATTGCAGTGAGTGCTTCGCGAAGATGCGCGAGAACGGCTGATCCCGTTTTAATTTGACTAATAAAAGCTCCGGACGAATGCTCGTCCGGAGCTTTTATGCTTGCGTCGATTTTTGCGTGTTTTCCGCGACCATACTGTTGAAGACGCGCAGGAAGAGCGCGATGATGCGGTGGTATTCCTGCGCAATGTCGGTCTGCATTCCGGATTTTGTCCAATCCATACATGCGCCGAAGCAGGCGTATCGCAGGAAATGGATCAGCACCGTGCGCTCCTTTTCGTCGACGTGCCGGTCAGTGAGCAGCGTGTCGACGTGGATCTTTGCGGTGTGGTCGCACATTTTCATCAGGAAATCCTCGTAGGCCTCGCGGTCAACGGAATGATAGATGTGATAGATCGCGCGGCGGTTCTCCGTGGCGTAGCGGAAGGCGTTGTCCACGCACAGACCGATCGACTCCACGGTCGGGTTCTGCTCGATCAAGGACTCAGCTGCGTCGTGGATGATCTCCTCGAGCAGAGAGGGAATGTCCTGATAGTGATAATAGAACGTGTTGCGGCTGATGTTGCAGGCGTCGACGATGCTGCGCACGCTGATTTTGTTGAGCGGACGTTCGTTCAGAAGCTGCAAAAAGGATTTTTTGATCGCGTCTCTGGTGTAGTTATGCGGCACGGCACGTCCTCCTTCGGCAAAATCCCAAGTTATTCGTATTATATCATTTTTTTTGAAAAAACGCAAGAGTGAGAATTTTTACCCCGTGGATGCGAGAAAAACCATGCAGAAATTTTGAAAAAATATGCAGAACAGGACTTGACAAATCCGAAAACACGCATTATAATAAACAAAAATCGATTAGAGGTCGCGGAGACGATCAGTACGTCACAGAGAAACGCCGGCAAGCGTCTGTGGCAGAAAGGCCGATCCGCCGAAGCGCATCGCGGTTGCCGCCGCCGTGTAGCTGGGGCTGCGTCGAACAGACGCAGAACTGTCGCATGTTCCCATGCGGAGGGCTATCGAGGGCAACCGGCTTGCTTGGTCATTTTAACGCCTGTGATTCCCTGAATGGGTCTCACAGGCGTTTTATTTTTTAGGAGGAAAGAACCATGAAAAGACTATTTTGCGGAATGCTTGCGGCAGTCATGCTGCTTTTAGCCGGGTGCGGCGGCACGGGCCGTGTCGACGTGAAGCAGGCCAAGACGCTTGCCGAGCTCAAGGGAGCGAAGCTCGCGGCGCAGGCCGGGACGTTCCACGCCGAGGCGCTCGAGCAGGTCGAGGACGTGCAGGCGTCGACCTATCCGGAGTTTTCCGATCTTCTGACGGCGCTCAAGAGCGGCGCGATTGACGGTTACATCGCCGAGGAGCCGACGGCACTGTCGGTTTGCGGCGCGGACGATTCGCTGACCTATCTTCCGCTTAAAAATAACGACACCGGCTTCACGGCGACAGCGGCCGACGTCGGCATTGCAATCGGGCTGAAGAAGGGCTCGGAGCTGCGCGAGCAGCTCAACGCGATTCTGGCCGAGATCACGCCAGAGCAGCGCGCGGAGCTGATGGAGCAGATCGTCGCGCTGGCGGCAGGGAAGTCCGTCGAGGCGTTTGCGCTGGAGATCCCGGAGACGGACGGCGCGAACGGCGTGCTGCGCGTCGGAATGGAATGCGCTTATGAGCCGTATAACTGGACGGAGATGAACACGCCGAGCCTCGGCGCAGTTCCGATTAACGGCGAGGGCAAGCAGGGACTCTATGCCAACGGTTACGACGTGCAGGTCGCGCGCTATGTCGCCGCGCGGCTCGGTATGCAGCTTGAGATCTACGCAATGAGCTGGGAATCGCTGCTCCCGGCGCTGCAATCCGGGACGATCGACGTGATTGCCGCCGGTATGAGCCCGACGGCCGAGCGCGAGCGCGAGATCGATTTCACCGACACCTATTACGAGTCGAATCTGGTCGTGATTATCAGGAAGTGACGATATGAGCTTTTGGACAGACGTTTGGAATATTTTTCGGAATTATTATCCGCAGCTTTTGCAGGGCGTCGGCAACACGATGCTCATCGCCCTGACAGGCACACTGGCGGGCCTTCTGATCGGCCTGCTGACGGGTGTGGTGCGGACGGCACCGCTTTCACGCAGCTCCGTTCTGCGCCTGCTGCAGCGGCTGCTGAACGGCCTGATCGCAGTCTATGTCGAGGTGTTCCGCGGCACGCCGATGATGGTGCAGTCGATGGTGATCTACTGGGGCTATGCCTTCGCGACCGGCGGAAGCACGCTGCCGCTGATCCCGTCCGGCATTTTGATCGTCTCGATCAACACGGGCGCCTATATGGCCGAGATTGTCCGCGGCGGCATCCTCTCGGTCGATCGGGGGCAGTTCGAGGGCGCGCAGGCCATCGGGATGCGCCACGGGCAGACCATGCGGCGGGTGATTCTGCCGCAGGTCATCCGCAGCATTTTGCCCTCGGTCAGCAACGAATTTGTTATTAACATCAAGGATACCTCGGTGCTGAACGTGATCGGCGTGACGGAGCTTTACTATTTCGCCGGGATCATCAAGCGACAGAATTTTCAGACCTTCCAGACCTATCTGGTGGTCTGCACGATCTATTTTGTGCTGACCTTTGCGGTCACGCGGCTGCTGCGCCTGCTCGAGAAGCGCCTCGAGGGCAAAAACAGCTATACGGTTTTCGGATCACAGACGGATTTCAACGCCGAAATTCACATTCAAAAGGAGGCCTGAGCATGGCGGTCATCGAGCTGGTACATCTGGAAAAGCGCTTCGGCGCGCACGAGGTTTTGCGCGGCGTGGATCTGAGCGTGGAGCAGGGCGAGGTCCTGAGCGTGATCGGCGCGTCCGGCTCAGGCAAGAGCACGATGCTGCGCTGCATCAATCTGCTCGAGACGCCGACGGCCGGACAGGTGCGCTATCGCGGACAGGCCGTAACGGAGCGGACGGTGAACCTGCCGCAGTACCGCGCAAGGGTCGGCATGGTCTTCCAGAGCTTCAATCTGTTTCACAACATGACGGCGCTGGAGAATTGCATCGTCGGACAGACGAGTGTGCTCGGACGCAAGCGCCCGGAGGCGCGCGAAAACGCGATGCGTTATCTCGAGCAGGTCGGCATGACGCCCTATATCCACGCGAAGCCCGCGCAGCTCTCGGGCGGGCAGAAGCAGCGCGTGGCCATTGCGCGTGCGCTGGCCATGGAGCCGGAGGTGCTGCTGTTTGACGAGCCGACCAGCGCGCTCGACCCGCAGATGGTCGGTGAGGTGCTTTCGGTCATGCGTGAGCTGGCGTCGCAGGGGCTGACAATGCTTGTGGTGACGCATGAGATGGCGTTCGCGCGGGACGTTTCGACGCGCGTGGCCTTCATGGCCGACGGCACGATCTGCGAGAGCGGCACGCCGGAGCAGATCTTTCAGAACCCGAGGCAGGAAAAAACACGGGAGTTCCTTGCACGCTTCCGCAGCACATAGGCACAGACGGGAGGATCGAAAGGATCCTCCCGTTCAGACTGTCAAAAAAGTCCGGAACCGTCAAAATCAGTCAACAAATAAGAAACGTTTTACGGAATCGGAGCGATTATAAATCACAAGCGAATTTTGAATATTTTAGAGTGAAAAATCGCTTGCTTCGCAAGGATTTTGACTTACTGCGCAACTCGCGACCTACCGTACCTATGTACGCCGACGGCCGCGAGTTGCTTGTCTTCCGAACATTTTTGCAGTCTGCCAGCGTGTCAAAAAAGTTTTTTTGACACGCTGGGACGGGAGGATCGAAAGGATCCTCCGGTTTCGGTGATTGTGACACTTTTTGAGCGCTGCACAAAATTTGGACACCGCTCGTGCGATTGCCCCTTTCAAAATCCGACCGTTTCCGCTATAATATCGAGTTATAAGGAAAATTGTTGCTTTTTGAAGGATGTGAAGCCGGTGACGGTTGATTTTACGAAAGAAATGAAGCGCGATTACACGATCATTGCGCCGGATATTTTCCCGACGCATATGGAGCTGATCTCCGAGGTGTTCCGCCTGTATGGCTATCGGCTCGTGATCGCAAAGTACGAGGGCAAGGAGGTCATAGACACCGGCCTGAAGTACCTGCACAACGACGTCTGTTACCCTGCGATCTGTATGCTCGGGCAGCAGATCTATGCCCTGACCTGCGGCGATTTCGACCCGCACCGCTGCGCGCTGATCCAGTTCCAGACCGGCGGCGGCTGCCGCGCGTCGAATTATATCTGTCTGCTGCGCAAGGCGCTGGAAAAAATGGATATGGCCTACGTTCCGGTCATTTCGCTGAGCTTCGGCGGGTATGAAAAATACAGTGGCTTTCATATCACGCCCGGCATGGTTGCCTGCGCAATGCGGTCGCTCGTCTACGGCGATATGCTCCTGCTGCTGAAGAATCAGACGCTGCCCTATGAGCAAAACGCCGGGGACACGCGCCGCACCGTCGAAAAATGGATCGCGCGGCTGACCGACGATTTTCGTCACAGACGCGGCCTGACCTCGGCGGGCATGAAAAAGCGCCTGCGCGCGATGGCCAAGGACTTTCACGACATTCCGAGAGAGCAAAAAAAGCTGAAAAAGGTCGGGATCATCGGGGAGATCTACGTCAAATACTCCTCCTTCGGCAACAACGGACTGGAGAGATTCCTGCTCTCGCAGGGCTGCGAATATATGGTTCCGGGCGTGCTGGGCTTTTTCCAGTATTGCTTTGCCAACATCGAGACCGATCGCAAATACTACGGCGGCAGCCGCGCGATGCTGCTCGTCGGCAGGACGATGGAGCGCATCGCCGACCGCTGGGAAAGCGCCCTCATCGACGCGCTCAAGCCTTATCCGGACTTTGCTGCGCCGGTCGCCTTTGACCGCGTCAAGGAGCTGGCCGACTCGATCATCGACCGGGGCGTTAAAATGGGCGAGGGCTGGCTGCTGCCCGGCGAGGCTGCCGAGCTGATCGAAAAGGGCTATTCCAATGTGATCTGCGCGCAGCCCTTCGGCTGTCTGCCGAACCACATCGTGGGCAAGGGGACGATCCGCCGTCTGCGCGAGCGTTACCCGAACGCGAACGTTTTCCCGGTGGACTATGACGCCGGGGCATCGCGCGTGAATCAGGAGAACCGCATCAAGCTGATGCTTGCAATCGCGGAGGAAGAGGAGGCGGAGCATGAAACGGTTAGGGCTTGACATCGGCTCGACGACGCTCAAATGCGTTGTTCTGGGCGAGAACGACACGATCGAGTATTCCGTTTATCGCCGCCATTTCTCGCGCATCCCCGAGACGGCGGCGGAGCTGATCCGTGAGCTGCGCGAAAAATTCCAGAATGAGACGTTCTCCGTGACGATCTCCGGCTCGGCCGGCATGGGCATCGCCGAAAAGGCCGGACTGCCCTTTGTGCAGGAGGTCTATGCCGAAAAGCTTGCCGTGCAGCGCGCCGCGCCGGACACCGACGTGGTCATCGAGCTGGGCGGTGAGGATGCGAAGATCCTCTTCCTCTCCGGTGGCTTCGAGATGCGCATGAACGGCACCTGCGCCGGGGGTACGGGCGCGTTCATCGACCAGATGGCCGCGCTGCTGCACGTCACGCCGACGGAGCTGAACGATCTGGCGGCCAAGCGCGAGAAGATCTGCACGATCGCCTCCCGCTGCGGCGTGTTTGCAAAGTCGGATGTGCAGCCGCTGCTCAATCAGGGCGCGCGCCACGAGGACATTGCCGCCGGGATCTTTTATGCCGTTGTGAACCAGACCGTCGCCGGTCTGGCGCAGGGCAGAAGGATCACCGGCAGGGTGCTCTATCTGGGCGGGCCGCTGTATTTCCTTCCAGAGCTGCGCAAAAGCTTCGACGATGTGCTGAAAACCACGGGCACCTGCCCGGAGAACGCGCTATATTTCGTCGCGCTCGGCGCGGCGCGCTCGGGGACGGGCGCGGAGCTGACGCTTGAGGCCCTGCAGGGCGCGCTCGAGCTGCGTGCGGATTACACGCAGAGCTGCCACGAGACGCCGCTTTTTGCAAACGGCGCGGAATATGAGGCCTTTCGGCGGCGGCACGAGGCCGCCTCCGAGGGCATTCGGGAGCTGGACGCGCCGCAGGACGAGATGTTTCTGGGCATCGACGCCGGGTCGACCACGGTCAAGCTCGTGCTCTGCGACCGCGCGGGCAACCTGTTTCGCCCGTTTTATGCGCCGAACGCGGGCAATCCCGTGCCGCTCGTGCGCGACTATCTGCAAAAGCTCTATGCGGCCTATCCGAAGCTGAAGATCGCCGGTTCGGCGGTCACGGGCTACGGCGAGGAGCTGATCCGCAACGCATTCTCCGTCGACCTCGGCATCGTCGAGACGGTCGCTCACTATACGGCGGCGAAAAAATTCCGCCCCGACGTCGATTTCATTCTCGACATCGGCGGGCAGGACATCAAATGCTTCCAGATCCGCAACGGCGCGATCGACAACCTCTATCTGAACGAGGCCTGCTCGTCCGGCTGCGGCTCGTTCCTCCAGACCTTCGCCGGGGCGCTGGGCTATACGACGGCCGAATTTGCGAAGCTCGGCCTTTTTGCCAAGGCACCCGTGGAGCTCGGCTCGCGCTGCACCGTCTTCATGAACAGCGCCGTCAAGCAGGCGCAGAAGGACGGCGCGACGATCGAGGACATTGCTGCGGGGCTTTCTGTCAGCGTGGTAAAAAACGCGCTCTACAAGGTCATCCGCTGCGCCAATGCGCGCGAGATCGGCAAGAACATCGTTGTGCAGGGCGGCACCTTCCTGAACGACTGCGTCCTGCGCGCGTTCGAGATGGAGATCGGCCGCGAGGTCATCCGCCCGAAATTTGCGCCGCTGATGGGCGCTTACGGCGCGGCACTCTACGCGCTCGAGCGCTCGACGGGCAAGAGCACGATCCTCGATGCGCAGGGGCTTGCGGATTTTCAGCACAGCATCCGCGCCATGACCTGCAACGGCTGCACGAATCACTGCTCCCTGACAGTCAACACCTTTTCGGGCAACCGGCGCTACATCGCGGGCAACCGCTGCTCGAAGCCCCTGGGCAGAGCCAGGCAGGAGCATCCGCGCGATCTTTACGCCGACAAGCAGCGTCTGCTCTCGGCTTATATGCATGACGAGCCGCGCGCCGACCGGCGCACCGTCGGCCTGCCGATGGGGCTGAATTTCTATGAGCTGCTGCCGTTCTGGCACGCGTTCTGGACGAAGCTGGGCTTCAACGTGCTCGTCTCGCCGTTCTCCGACCGCAAGCTCTACCGCATGGGGCAGGACACGATCCCGTCCGACACGGCCTGCTACCCGGCCAAGCTCATGCACGGGCACATCGAATGGCTGCTCGCGCACGAGCCGGACGTCATTTTCTATCCGGATATGAGCTATAACGTTGAAGAAGGGCTGGGCGTGAACCATTTCAACTGCCCGGTCGTGGCCTATTATCCGCAGGTTTTGAAGCTGAATATGCCCGGCTTGCAGGGGAAAACGCCGTTCTTGTGCGATTTTCTGTCGCTTGCGGACGAAAAACAGTTTGAAAAGCGGATGCGCGCCGTGCTCAAGGCGCATTTTCCGGAGATCGACCGCAAAACGCTGCATGAGGCGGTGCGCGCCGCCTATGCCGAGCAGGAGACGTATCGCCAAACGGTGCGCGACATTGCCGCCGAATATCTCTGCGAGGCTGAGCGCGAAAACAAGCCCGTGATCGTGCTGGCCGGCCGGCCGTACCACGTCGACCCCGAGATCAACCACGGCATCGACAAGCTGCTGACGTCGCTGGGTGCGGTCGTTATTACGGAGGACAGCATCAGCGACCGCACGCAGCCGTTTGAGACGCAGGTGCGCAATCAGTGGACGTATCACGCGCGTCTGTATGCGGCGGCGAAATACATCGCGCAGAGCAAAAAGAAGCTGTTTTTGGTGCAGCTCGTCTCCTTCGGCTGCGGCGTCGACGCGATCACGACCGACGAGGTGCGGTCGATCCTCGAGGCCGCGGACAGCCCCTATACGCAGATCAAAATTGACGAAATTTCCAACATGGGCGCCGTGACGATCCGTCTGCGCAGCCTGTTTGCGGTGATTTCCGACAAAAAGTGAGGGATGGATATGAAAATTCTTGCGGTTTTGCTTGCAATCGCCGTGCCCTATCTCGTCGGCGGGATCAATCCGGCGATCGTGCTCTCGAATCTGATCTATCACCGCGATATTCGGCAGTGCGGCAGCAAAAATCCGGGCTTTACGAACTTTAAACGTGTGTTTGGCGGGAAGCTTGCGTGGCTGGTCTTTGTGCTTGACATCGCGAAATCGGTCGCGGTCTGCCTGCTCGGCGGGTGGCTCTTCGGCCGCGCCTTCGGGCAGCATCAGCTCGGCGTCGCCTTTGCGGGTCTGTTCGTGATGCTGGGACACTGCTTCCCGGCGTGGTACGGCTTCCACGGCGGCAAGGCGTTCCTTGCCGGGGCGGGCGCGATCTGGTGCATTGACTGGCGCGCCGGGCTGGTTGCCATGTGCGTGCTGATGCTTGTTCTGTTCTCGCTGCATTATATGTCGCTGGCGTCCGTCTGCGCCGGGCTTTCCTGCCCGGTCACGCTGGCGATCGTCGGCGTGCAGACGCCGTGGGTGCTGGCGCTGTGCGTGCTGTCCGTGTCGCTGATGGTCTGGCGGCATAAGGCGAACCTTCTGCGCCTGAAGAACGGAACGGAATCGAAGTTCTATTTCGGGCATAAGGAGGAGGCTGCATCTGGGGACGAGACGATGGCCGAGGCGGAGTGTTCCGGAAAAATGGAGCGTGAGCACATTGCTTAAACAAGATAAGCCGTGCGGCTTTGAAGCGGCGTTCGCCGCGTGGAACAGGCAGGCGCTGCGGCCGCATGTTTTGCTGGATGCGTCAACAAACGGCACAATGCGCACGCGCTTCGGCGGGGCATCGTTGGGCAAAGCGCCGCTCGACACGAGCGGCAGGCCGATGCGGATGCTTTGCGCGGTGGATTTTTCGGAGCTTCCGATGCTGCCCGATTTTCCGCAGACGGGACTTCTGCGCATTTATGTAAAGGACGATGCACTCTTCGGCATGGACTACGACGAGCCGGCCGCGCAGAGAGACTTCCGCGTGCTCTACGATGCGGACGGGAGCGGCCTGATGCCGCAGGAGGAACCGGGAGAGAGCGACTATTTCCCGATCCCGCTGTGCTGCCCGTGCCGCGCCGCGACGCTTGAGCAGCAGCCGATCCCCTACGGGAATTACCGCTTTGACGAGCCGTTTTCTGCCCTGCTGCGCCGCCACGGTGTTGCGGACATCGACGGGGAGACGGAGTGCCGCCTCACGCACGCGCGGGAGCTTCAGCTGCCCGCGATCGGCGGCTATGCGTGGTTCACGCAGGACGACCCGCGCACATTTGAAAAAAAGTGGCAGCGTTATGACACACTGCTCCTGCAAATTCCGTACCGGGATGAGCCGGACGCCGTGTTCCGCATCGGCGACGGCGGCGTGATCAATTTTTTGATCCCGCATGAAAAGCTGAAAAAACGCGATTTTTCCGACGTCCTTTTCTGGTGGGACTGCTATTAAAAACCGACAGGCGGCGCGGTCAAAGCACCACGCCGCCTGTCGTTTTGGAGAATATAAGCATCGCCGCGCTGCAAAAAGCCGGCGCGGCGATGGGTTCATAAGTTATTTGTTTTCGTATTCCGCTGCGGCAGCGTCGGCACGCTGGCAGAACAGGCGCACCTTGTCGATGTCCTTTTCCATCACGCCGTCGCTGTATTTATAGCTGGTCTTGGTGAGGGAATCGACGCCGTAGGGGTGAATCTGACGGATGCACTCCTCAACATTATCCGGCCCGAGGCCGCCCGCGACGATCACGGGGATGTTGACGGAGCGGACGATCTCGGCGTCGATGCTCCAGTCGTGCGTCATGCCGCTGGCGCCGATGCCGGTGTCGGCGGCGAGGCCGGAGTCGGTGAGCAGGAAGTCGCAGAAGGTAGCGTAGTGCTTGGCACGGTCAACGGCGGCAGGACCGTCCACCAGAACAGCCTGCATCAGCTTTACGCCCGGACACTCCTTGTGCAGACGCTCGGCAAAGGCCTCGTCGGCGGTATAGTCCATACCGGCGATGTGCAGGATGTCGGGCTTCACGCGCTTGGCAAGGAAGATCATCTCTTCCACATCTTTATTTAGCATGATGGCAACGCATTTCACGCCTCTGCGCCTGGCCTCGGCGAAGATCCGATCCACCACGTCCAGCGGAACACGGTGGGCGGGCACGCCGCCGCTCTGCATGGGAACCAGACCGATGTGGTCGGCGCCGGCATCCATGGTGGCCACGCTCTCGTTGTAATTCACCAGAGAATAGATTTGTTTGATCATTGTCAATCACAGTCCTTTCGTTGCTTTCGGAAAATCAAATCAGCGCTTCCTCGCAAAGCAGGGGAGACACCGTTTTGGACGTTTGCAGGGTCAGGCTCGCAGCCTTCTGCGTCATTTCGCCGATGCGGCGCATGGAGAGGGTCTTGCCGAAGCGGCATCTTGCCCAGCAGATCACCGCCATGCTGCAATCGCCCGCGCCGTTGACGCTGACGATCTCGGTCTTGACGATCGGCACCAGAGCGCTTTCGTCTTTGTTGCAGCAGAAGATGCCGTCCTTACCCATGGAGATGAACACATTCTGAATGCCGAGGCCGAGCAGCTTGTCCGCTGCCTTTTTCGCGGAGGCCTCGTCGGTGATCTCAATGCCGGTGAGCAGCTGCGCCTCCAAGGCGTTGGGTTTGAAGCCCTCCAGACGGGGCAGAAGCGGCTTCAGGCGCGGCAGCTTGATCGTTGAGACCGGGTCGGCGTACATCGGAACGGTGCAGTTCTCGGCCAGCCATTGAATGCTTGCCTCACAGATGTTCGCGTCGACGACGCAGAGCGCCGCGCCGTTGATGAGCGCCTTGCGCTCCTCCAAAAATTCCGGCGTGACGCAATCGATCAGCGCCATGGCGTTGATGGCGGACATCATTTCGCCGGTGCTGTCGGTGATATAGAGATAGGTGCAGCTTTTGCCGCCGGGAACCTTCTGCGCATAGTGCAGACCAATGCCGTCCTTTTCGCACTCCTCTTCAAGAATGCGGCCGAAATGATCGTCGCCGAAAACCGTGACCAGCTCGACGGGGACGCCCAGCTTGGCGATGTTCTGCGCGATGTTATGGCCGACGCCGCCGGCAGACAGCGCCACTGTGCCGATGTTAGAGTCCTTTTCGCGGTAGACATGACCGCAAAGACCGGCAATATCCAGATTCAGGCCGCCGACGACGACCACATAGGGTTGTTTTTCCATGGGAAAGCCTCCTTGCTGCGACGCGGACAAGACGATCCGCCGCTGTTCTTGTGCTACGGACATATTATACCATTCCTTCGACAGAAAAACAAGATTTTTTCTTCTGCATGAACGCAGAAAATGGATTGCAAACCGTGTCGAAGTGTATTATAATAGCGATGTGAAGGAATTCACAACGAATTTCAGGAGGTTCATTATGCAGTTTAAATTGGAACAAAAGGTTCAGGTCGCCGTGACCTACGATCTTGCGGGCAGCGTTGCAGAAATCCTCTCTGCGCGCGGCTGGCATAAGCCCATGGTGCTTTGCAGCGGCTTCCAGCTCAAGCAGGAGCCGATCGCGAAGATGGTCGACAGCCTGACCGATTGCACGGTATTTGACGACCTCGTTTCGGATCCCCCCGCGCATTTTATCAACCATGTTGCCGAGCTTTTCACCGAAAACGGCTGCGATTGCCTGATCGCCATCGGCGGCGGCAGCGCGATCGACACGGCGCGCGGCGTGAACATCGTTCGCACGCTCGGCGGTAAGATCGAGGATTATGTCTCGAAGAAAGAGGTTTCGACCTATTGCCACGGCCTGATCGCCGTTCCGACCACGTCCGGCACGGGCAGCGAGCTGTCCAATGCACTGGTCGTCAGCGACGACGAGACGCACGCCAAGCTGGCGGTGCTGTCGAACAACGCCGTGAGTGAATATGCCCTGCTGTGCCCGCCGCTGGCTGCGTCTCTGCCCGCGCAGATGACCGCCGCATGCGGCATGGATGCCTTTGCGCACGCCGCCGAGGCTTATACCTCCGGAATTTCCTCGCCGGTCACGGACTGCATCTGCGAGAAGGTCATGTATCTGCTTGCAAAGTATCTGCCGCAGGCCGTGGCAAACGGCTATGACCTCGAGGCGCGCGAGCGCGTGATGATCGCCGCCTGCCTCGCAGGCTGGATGCTCAACAATGCGGGCACGCATCTTGGCCATTCGCAGGCGCATATCCTCGGCGCGAAGTTCCGCATTCCGCATGGCTCGGCCTGCGCCTATGCGCTGCCCGGCACGATGCTTTACACGGCCGAGACCAACGTCAAGAAGGTCAAGGAGATCGGCCTGATTCTGGGTGCGGAGTTCCCCGCAGACCCGACCGACCTCGAGGTCGGCCGCATCACCGCCGATCGCATCCGCTATTTCCGCGACACCGTGCTCGGCCTGAAGCCGTGGAGCGAATACGGCATCTCGAAGGAGCAGGTGCTCGATTGTGCCGCCGAGGTCGCGAAGGAGCGCTTCGCCGGTAACTATCCGCAGCCGGTCACGGAGGAGCTGTGCCGCCGGATGCTGGAGCAGTGGGGCTGAGCCTCCGCTGAACCGATCGATCCGTCATAAAAATGAGCCGATGCAGAACCAGACTTCTGCATCGGCTTTTTATAATGGGGAGGGGCGCACTGCAAAAATGCAGCGCGCCCCATTTACGACTTGTTACTTGATGAGGCTTTCCGCGAAACGCATCAGAAGCGTCGCGACCTGCGTGCGAGTGGCGTTGCCCTCCGGGTCAAGCACGACGCCCGCGCCGTTGTTGGTGCCCTTGATGAGCTTGGCGGAGACGGCCCAAGCCATTGCGTCCTTGGCGTATGCCTTGACGGAGCCCGCATCGGAGAAGCTTGCCAGATCGGCGCGGCCGGAGACGTCATAGCCCCTCTGCCCGGCATAGCGGAACAGAATGGCCGTGAGCTGCTCGCGGGTGACGTCGGCATCCGGCTCGAAGGTCGTTGCGCTCGTGCCGCGCACGATGTCGTGCTCATAGGCCCATGCGAGCGCGTCGCGGTAATAGCCCTTTGCATCGATGTCGGTGAAGGGGACAGTCGCGGAGGAGGCAGGCTCACCCGCCAGACGCCACAGCACGGTGACGAGCATTGCGCGGTTCATCGCGGTTTCCGGCTCGAAGGTAGTCTTACTCGTGCCGCGGAACAGGTCATGCGTCACGGCATAATCAATGCCTTCATGCGCCCAGCTGCCGACGGCGGGCAGGTCGGTGAACCTTGCGCCCGGGCAGTTGGCGGGGATGACCTCGCCCTGACCAATCGTGACGCCGCAGACCGTGCAGACGAGATCGCCGGTGTAGCCGTTCTCGGTGCAGGTGGCGGACTTTGCATTCACGACCTCGGTGGTCGGATGCGTGCAGGCGGCAGCATGGATCACGGTGACGCTTGCGACCTCGCTGACAAGGCGCTTGCCAGCGGCGCTCTTCGCGTCGAACTGCTCCTGACTGACGCCGTAGGCGAAGCGGATGCTGCCGGTGTTCTTCGCAGTGGCGGCTACCTCCTCAAGCGCGCCCTTGCCGGTGCTCCAGCTCAGAGCGAGCGCGGCGGGAACCTCGGTCTTGCTGTCATTGGTGAAGAAATACTTGTTCGACTGGCTCTCGGCGTAGGTCAGCCTGCTGCTGAAGCCGTCGGCTGCTGCGGCCTGAAGCGTGTCGTTCTCGGAGAAGGCCAGACCGGCGTCGGTGAGCAGGCTGTCGATCGTGACATATTCGGTCGCGGCAAGAATGGTCTCTTCGCCGTTCTTCCAATACTGATAGCCGGCGGTGCCGGTGGTCTTGAGCGCGGCCAGCTCGGAGGGCTTATAGGTCTTGACGACCTTGGCCTCGCCGCCCTCGGTCTGTTCATAGACGGTCAGGACGACCGGCTCGGCGGGCTCGCCCTCGGCCGGAGCGGCGAAGGCGGGCAGGACAAGCCCTGTCATCATCGACAGACACAGCAGCAGAACCAGCAGCCGACGAAGGGGTGTTTTCAGGTTCATGGTTTTGTCTCCTTTCCTCCGTTGTTTTGTTTTCAGAACAACGGTAACTAAAAAAATTCGAGTTACCCTGACAATATTCTAGAAAAAGAATAACGCAATGTCAAGACCGACTGGAAAAATTCGGCAATATCGAACAGAAACACGCTTTTAATTCCGTGAAAAATAACCGCAGGGCTTGCAATTTTTCCGTCTTCGGTGTATGATAAGCATGACGAAATCGGATCGGAGCCGTTTCTTTTTTTGAAGACGGTTATTCTCATTTGTGTATCACGGGTTCAGGAGCGCTTATGAAACGAATTCTTGCTATTGTAATAGGTATCGCGTTGTGCCTGTCTCTGACGGCCTGCGGCAGCGGCTATGACCCGCTGGAGGGCGTTGCGACGCAGCAGTTTACGGACAGCGCCGGGCGGGATGTTACGCTCCCGCAGGAGATCACGCGCGTCGCTGCCAGCGGCTCAACGGCGCAGATGATTTTGATGACGATCGCGCCGGAGCTTCTGATCGGCCTTGCCAGCAGTCCGAGCGCGGCGCAGATGCCGTATTTTCCGGAGGATATGTGGTATCTGCCGACCTTCGGCCAGTTTTACGGCAGCAAGGCAAACATGAACATGGAGGCGCTGATCGACGCGCAGCCGCAGATCATCATTGACCTCGGCGACGCGAAGGAGAGCGTCGTCGACGACATGAACGGCATTCAGAAGCAGACCGGCATCCCGACGGTCTTCATCGAGGCGACGATCGAGACCATGCCGCAGGCCTACCGCACGCTCGGCAAGCTCCTGAACCGGGAGGAGCAGGGCGAAAGGCTCGCGGAATTCGTCGAACGGACGCTCGATATGGCAGAGGAAAATTCGGCAAAGCTTTCGGAATCGGAGCGCAAAACCGTAATGTTCGGAACCGGCTCGACGGGCCTTGCCTGCAATGCGGCCGGGTCGGTGCAGGCCGACGTGATCGAGCTGGTCGGCGCGGTCAACGCGATCGAGTCCGGCGAGATCAGCAACCGCAACGGCGGCACGACGGTGAACCTCGAGCAGGTCTATGTCTATGACCCGCAGGTCATCATTCTCTCGGCCGGCGGGCCGTATGAGACGCTGCAGGACGGCGAGTGGTCCGGGCTGACGGCGGTTCGGAGCGGCGATTATTATGAAATCCCGAACCTGCCCTATGACTGGATGTCCTCACCGCCGTCGGTCAACCGCGTGCTCGGTGTCTGGTGGCTGGGCAACCTGCTCTATCCGGAGCTTTATGACTATGATATGATCGCCGTGGCGCAGGAATTTTACAGCCTGTTCTGGCATTACGAGCTGTCCGAGGACGAGGCGCGCACGCTGATGGCGCATTCGACCTATCGCGGGAAGGCGACGCCATGAGACGCCGTGTTCCCGCGCTCCTGACGGCGCTTCTGCTGCTTCTGAGCCTTGCCGCGCCGGGTCTCGCGGCCGGGCAGGTGACCGACACGCTCACGGTCAAGGTCGGCTACTTCGGCATGGAAACGGAGCAATATGCGGAGGTCGGCACGTACCATTGGTCGGAGCTTTCGCAGAATCTGCCGATTGTCGAGAACGCGTATTCCTTCTTCCGCAGCGGGACGGACGGCGTTTACCGCACGGTGATCGATTCTGCGCGCGGCTTTTCCATCAGCGACCTGATGGACTATGTGAACATCAACATACAGGATATTCAGTCGATCCAGTTCTATACGAAGGATCAGGAGATCGGCTATTTCACCTCGTTCACCAACGCCGAACTCTTCGAGACGCCGCGCTATTATTTCAACGATCTTTCGTCTCACATCGAGCCGGTCTATAACGACGCAGGTGAGGTCGTGGAATACAACGCCGATTCGGCGTGGAACGACTGCTGGGAGGTCGCGCCGATGCTGGCGCTCGAGGACAGCTGGGCAACCTATGAGCTGGGCACAGAGCACACCGCGCCGAATTACGAGAGCATGGGGACGGGCAACCGCTTCCGGCTGCTGTTCGGGCAGGCGTACCTGACGGAGGTGCGGACGAACCAGAGCGCGAAATACACGCACACCCTGTTCGTCACGCTCAACGGCACGCCGCCCGTGCCGGAGCTTCCGGAGCTGGACGGGACGATCGGGTCGCATACGATCCAGTTCGATATGTCGCTCAGCAACGGCACCCTGCGTGAGGCGCTCGCGCAGCTGCTGAACATCTCCTCGTCGGATTCCTCCGTTTTGGAGATCAAGAGCGTGACCGTCACGCCGAGCAGTGAATATGTCGACCTTGCGACGGTCACGGTGACCTATGAGGTGCATAAGGAAGGGGCGGCGAGTCTGTCGATCGGCCTTGGCGGAGCGCCCGTGACGAGCAGCCCGACGATCACGACGCACGATCCGACGCCGATCGAGCCTGACCCGCAGCCCACGCTGCCGGTCTTGCCGGACACGCCGACGCAGCCCGACAACGGCAATGGTCAAGGGAACGGCAGCGGCAACGATCAGAGCAACGGGAACGGCAGCGGCAACGGGAACGGTTCGATCCCGACCCCGACAACGCCCGCTCCGACCGAGGCGACCGAGGCGACCACCGAGCCGCCGACCGAGCTTGGCGTTCCGGACAGCTTAAATCCGGCCGACACCGCGCCCGTCCCGCTGCCCGAGCAGATGGTGCGTATGTACGCGCTGGACGATTCCGTTGCGCGGCAGCTGATGCAAAAGGGCGAACAGGCAGTGCAGCCGGATGCGGAGAACGGCGGCGAGGCGGCACACGCGCCGACGGTCGCACCTGCGATCGAGGAGCGGGACGACCGTCTGACGCTGCTGCTGGTTGCGCTCGGCGCGATCCTGACCGCCGCTGCGGGCGGCGCGGCGGCCTGCGCTTATTATCAAAAACAATATCCACGAAAAGAAAGAGGTAAGGCATGAGTTCTGCATTTCACGAGATTCTGCGCGCGGTCGCGTCGGCCATGGAGCTGCCGGTCGTGCTGCTGCTGGTGCTGCTGCTGGCCTTCGCGGTGTTCACCGTCGGCTGGCTGCTGGTCGAGTATTTTACAGAGCACCGCCATATGAAGTTCACGCTGCCGGTTCTGCTTGAGACGCTCCGCACAACGGACGACGTCTTGAAGACCTTGGAGCGCAGCCGCCTGAACCGTCGGCAGAGGGCGCTTTTGGCCGAGCTGGCCGCGCATCCGGAGTTGACGGCCGAGCTGCGCCGCTCTCTGGCGGACAATCTGCTCGAGCATGAGCAGGCGCACTATGACCGGCTCATCAAGCTGACCGATCTTGCCGCGAAGCTCGCGCCGATGTTCGGCCTGCTTGGCACGCTCATCCCGCTCGGCCCCGGCATCATCGCTTTGGGGCAGGGCGACACCTACACGCTGTCCGTCTCGCTCCTGACCGCGTTCGACACGACGATCGTCGGCCTGATCGCGGCGGCGGTCTGCATGGTCGTTTCGACCGTCCGCAAACGCTGGTACGGCGCGTATATGTCCGATCTGGAGACGCTGGCGGACTGCCTCTGCGAGCGCGAGGCGACAGCATGAGAAGGCAGAGAAATCGCCGCCGCTTCGAGGACGAGGGCGTCAATCCGATGAACTACATCTCCAATCTGTCCGACGCGATGCTGGTTCTGGCCGTCGGCATGATGCTGGCGCTGATCGTCCATTGGAACGTGGACATCGGCTCTGGGACGGAGACAGGGCAGACGAGCGAGCCGACCTCGCAGACGCAGATCGACCGCGACAACGCGCCGAGCTTCACGGACGACGATTTGAAGGAGACGGAGCAGCCGTCGGAGAGCGGCGAGCTGGAGAAGCTCGGCGAGGTCTACTATGACGCGGCAACCGGAAAATACTACATCATTGAAAACTCGGGAACCTCTGAATAAATCAGCTGCGGCGCTCAGCGGGCCTTTTGCCCCAACTTATCGGTTTGAAAATCTTGAAATACACAAAGTATTCCTGCGATTTCCAAACCTCAATTTGGAAACAAAATCCCTCGCTGACCGCTCTTGCGATTTAATCAGAGCTTCCCTCGAACGGAACGGAGGGCGGACAGTGAAACGTTTTTGGAGCATTCTGATCCTGCTTGCGCTGCTGGCGCAGGCCGTTTGTCTCGGCGCGTCGGCGGCCGGGCAGGTCACGGGCAAGCTGGAGCGGCGCGCGGGCTATGAGCTTGCGAGCGTGCGCTACGTCTTTGCCGACGGCAGCTACGGCTTTGCCGAGGTGCGCGAGACGGCCGACGGCTATGCCTATTCGTTTGCAGACCCCGGCATGGCGTATACGCTCGTGCCGGAGTATTTCTCCACGACCGTCTGGGACGGCGCGGTGGATCTTTCCTGGTACGACGCAGAGCAGACCGAATTTTATATCAGCACACCGGCGCAGCTTGCCGGTCTGGCGGCGCTCGTCAACGGCCGCGTGGACGCAGACACGCCCGATTACCGCATCCGCGGCGACCGCAGCCAGCTCGTCAGCACCCGCGTGGACGATTTTCTGCTGATCGGCGCGGGCGGCGGCAACCTATACGGCACGGTCTATGTCGGCAATCAGGATCATGATTTTTCGGACAAAACGGTCTATCTGACGGCCGATCTCGATATGGGCGGCGAATGCAACTGGACGCCGATCGGCGGCAAATATTCCATGGACGCAGCCAACAGCGACTATGTGATCGAGGCCTTCTTCAACGGCACGCTTGACGGGCAGGGACATCGCATCACGAATCTGCACTGCGACCGCTACGCGGCGAAGGGCTATGCCTATTCGCAGGCGGTCGGACTCGTCGGCTACCTCGGCGAGCTTTATCAGGACGAGGCTGCGCCAAAGGCCGCTCCGGCCGTGCGCAATCTCTCCGTCAGCGGCGATGTTTACGGCCGCCGCATGGTCGGCGGTATCGTCGGCCGCACGGGCAAGATCCCGACCGGCGTCTATCTGGAAAACTGCGCGAACCATGCGACCGTTCGCAACACGGACTCCAAGGGCATCGGCGGCATTGTCGGAACGGGCTGGAGCACGGGAGCGATCGTGAACTGCTATAACACCGGCGTGATCTCCACGTCTTACGCCTGTCCGGCCGGCGGCATCGTCGGCAGCAACGGCGGTCTGGATGTTTTCAACTGCTATAACGTCGGCAGGATCGATTCCTCCGGCAACGCGCGCGGGCGCGGCATCGGCGGACATGACAGCGGCAGCTACACCGTTTCGGACTGCTACTATCTCGACGGCTGCGACGACGACCCGGCCTCGAACGGCTGGTACGTCGGCACGGCGCAGAGCATTCGGGTCTTCGTTGAGCGCCGAAGCTCGGCCGCGATGCAGACGCAGGAATTGGTCGACGCGCTCAACCGCAACGGTGAGGCCTATGTCGGCACGGCGGGCGGCTATCCGCGTCTGGCCTGGGAGGCCGGAGCGCAGCGGCCGGATGCCTCCGTCCGCGTGGAGAAGCCGGAGGGCGGCGCAATCTCGGCCGACCGGACGGGAAGCGTTCCCGCCGGAACGGTTTTGAAGCTCTCCAACGTGCCCGAAACCGGCTGGACGCTCCGCAGCTATATACTCAACGGAAAGGAGCTGAGCGGCCGCTATGCGACCGTCACGGGCGAGAGCGTTCTGAGTGGACGTTTCGAGGCGCTTCAGGCGGGCGCGCTCTATATCGAGCAGCATCCGGCCTGCGAGCTGACCGTGACCAAAACCGGCACGGCGCTGCAAAACGGCGCGCTCGTTCCGGTCGAAAATGCGCCGGTGCAGGACGGCGATGCGCTCTATGAGGGCGACGTGCTGACCGTGAAGGCCAAGCTGGACGCCGACGCGGCGCCGGACGATCTGAACTACGTTTACAGCGGCGGCTTCCGCTATTTCTTCGCCTATCAGGACGGCAGCGGCGAAAAGGCGACTGACACCGGCAGCTTTACGGTCGGTTCGCAGATCACGGCCGCGCCGCTGAGCCTGCGCGTCGAGCCGTATACGACGCACAAGGTTTGGACGCAGCTGGCCGAGACCGATTGGTACAGCGACGGGCGCACGGAGTTCACGCTGACCACGGCGCGGCAGCTTGCGGGCTTGGCAAAGCTCGTCCGCGAGGGCAACCGATTCACCGGGATGACCGTGAAGCTCGGCGCGGACATTTCCCTTGTGAACGACGACAAGACCTTTAACCACAGCGTCCGCTGGTGGGACGGTATCGGCACGAATCAGAACCCGTTTTCCGGCACGTTTGATGGCGACGGCCACCAGATCACGCAGATGACGGCCGTCTCGTCGGGCAGCGGCGCAGCGCTTTTCGTTGCGGCGAAGTCCGCGACGATCCGGAATGTCAGCGTTTACGGCACGGTCGAGGCAAACGGCAGCGCCGCCGGGATCGTTGCGTCGGCCTCCGACACCGTTGTGGAGCGGTGCGACAACCACGCCGAGATCCGCTCGACCAATGTGAATGCGGGCGGCATTGCTGCCGTGCTGGACGCGGGCAGCAGCCTGCTGAGCTGCACAAATCGCGGCACGGTGAACGGGACGGACGGCGTCGGCGGAGTGGTCGGCGTTGTGCAGGACGCGAACAGCAGCCTGACGGACTGCCTGAACTATGCTGCCGTCGGGGCAGACGGCGCCAGCATCGGCGCGGGCGGCGTGGCCGGCCGCATCGGCGGCGCGCTGCTCCGCTGCGCCAACTACGGCCCGGTTTCCGGCGCTTGCTGGTACATGGGCGGCGTTGCGGGCGTGGCCAAGACGCAGAACGCCTCGAGGCTGACCGATTGCTACAGCGTCGGCGACGTTTCCAACACCCATTCCTATTCCGCAGCCGGGACCGGCGGTCTGCTCGGCCACGGCGACTTCTGCACGCTCGAAACCTGCTTCTCCTATGCTGCGGTCGCGGCGCAGAGCGGAACGGCCGACGGCGCGATCGGCAAATATACGCGCCGCTCCACGAACAGCTGCAAAAATGTATGGTTCTTGGGCGAAGCAAGCGAGATCCCCGGCGTTTCCGGCCAAAGCGCAGCAGGCTTTGCCTCGGAGGATTTCTTGAATCAGCTCAATGCTGACCGCTGCTTCGTGCTGAAAAACGGAAAATATCCCGAATTTTCGTCGGTCTACGGCGAAACGGTCTGCGTGCACGCACACACCGAGCTGGTGAACGTCCGGCAGGCTGTCTGCGGTACGCCGGGCTACAGCGGCGATCTTGTCTGCACGGATTGCGGCGCAGTTTTGCGCACGGGAGAGGTGACCGCTGCGACCTGCCCCGGCGCAAGCTTTGCGGATATGCCTTCGGTCGGCAACTGGGCGCACGCCGGGATCGACTACGCCGTGACGCACGGCCTGTTCAAGGGCGTCAGCCCGACGAGCTTCGAGCCGGACGGCTCCATGACCCGCGCCATGCTGGTCACGGTGCTCTGGCGCGTCGAGGGGCAGCCGGATCCGTCCGAGCAGAGCCGATTCTCCGATGTGGAGCGCGGGAGCTGGTATGACAAGGCCGTGCTCTGGGCAGCGGAATGCAAGGTGGTCAACGGCGTCTCTGCCACACGCTTTGAGCCGGATTCCAACGTGACGCGTGAACAGATCGCGGTGATCCTCTATCGCTACGCGCGCTACAAGGGCTTGGATACGCGCGAGCGCGGCGAGCTTTCTGCCTTCCCGGATGTGGCCGACGTCAGCAGCTATGCGACAACGGCGCTCTCCTGGGCAAACGGCGCGAGGCTCATCAACGGCACGTCGAACGGCTCGGTCGACCTGCTCGACCCGCAGGGCGACGCGACGCGCGCGCAGGTAGCGGCCATTCTGATGCGCTTTTTGAATCGTTAAACAGGAAAACGCCTCTCCGATCTTGGAGAGGCGTTATTCATTAATCCAACGGGATCAGAACCGTATGGCCGTCGATGCGCCGCACCTCGGCGCGGATGCCGTAGAGCCGCGCAAGCAGCTCCGGTGTGAGGGTGTCGGCGGTCACGCCGTCGGCGATCACGCGGCCGTTCTGAAGCGCCAGAACCTGTGTGGCATAGTGCAGCGCGTGCTCCGGGTTATGCGTCGAGAGCAGAATCGTATAACCGCTGTCGGCCAGCGCGCGCACCTGCTGCATCACGCGGCGCTGGTTGCCGTAGTCGAGATTTGCCGTCGGCTCGTCCATAATCAGAACGCGCGCGTCCTGCACCAGAGCCCGCGCGATCAGCGCGAGCTGGCGCTCACCGCCGGAGAGCTGCGCGATGCCGCGCTGCGCCAAGTCCGATATGCCGAGCTGCTCCAACGCGCGGGCGCAGCGCTCGCGTTCAGTTCGGGAGGGCGCCTGCAGCGCCGAGAGCGCACCGGTCGTGCCCATGAGCACCGCATCCTCAACGGTATAGTTGAACACCGGCGTGCTCGACTGCGGAATATAAGCGGCCAGCTTGGCCAGCCTGCGCCGGTCGATCGCCGCCGTGTCCTCGCCGCAGAGGCGTATCGTCCCCGCAGACGGCTTCAGCAAACGCAGAATGCAGCGAAAAAGGGTGCTTTTGCCTGCGCCGTTCGGGCCAAGCACGGCCACGAGCGCACCCTGCCGGACGGAGAAGCTGACGTCATGCAGCGTCGGAACGACGCCATAGGAGAACGAGACGTTTTCCAGCTCAATCTGCATGTCTGCCACCTCCGCTCAGGATCAGATAGAGAAACAGCGGCGCGCCGATGAAGGCGGTGAGGATGCCGAGCGGGATCTCGTTGGTCGTGACGAGGCGCGCGGCGTCATCCACGACCAGCAAAAACGCCGCGCCGAGCATGGCCGACGCCGGAATGAGGCGGCGGTAATCATAGCCGAACAGCATCCGGCAGATATGCGGAATAATCAGGCCGACCCATCCGATCATGCCCGAGACGGAGACGCTGGCGGCCGTGAGCAGCGTCGCGCAGATCACGACGATCAGGCGCAGCAGTGTGGTGTTCACACCCATGGCGCGCGCCTCGTCCTCGCCGACTGTGAGCAGGTTCAGCCGCCAGCGCAGAAGCAGCAGCGGCAGCATCCCGACCGCGAAGGGGATCGACAAAAACAGCAGGTCGCGCTGCTTGATCGACGTGAGACTGCCGAGCAGCCAATAGGTGATCGCCGGGAGCTTTTGATCGGTGTCGGCGACGAGCTTGATGAAGGATGTCCCGGCGGAAAACAGCGAGGAGATCATCATGCCGGCCAGAATCATGGCCGTTGTTGGGTTCGTGCGGCTGACGCGGCTGATGAGATAGGCCACAAAGACTGCCGCCAGACCGAAGCAGAACGAGGAGGCCGAGATGCCGAAATAGCCTGCGCCGAGCAGGATGGCAAGCGCCGCGCCGAAGCCCGCGCCGGTCGAGGCACCGAGGATGTCGGGCGAGACGAGCGGATTGCGGAACATGCCCTGATAGCAGATGCCCGCGACGGAGAGTGCCGCGCCGACCAGCATCGCCGCGCCGACGCGCGGCAGACGGATCTCAAAAAAGACCTGCTGCGCGCCCTTCGGCACGTCGCCGCGCCCGGCAATGAGGTGCGCCAGCTCGGTAAGGCTCAGATGAAAGCGGCCGGAGACGATCGAGAACAGCACTGCGGCAAGCAGCACTGCGCCGAGGCAAAAAAATCGCGCGGTATAGGATTTTTGTTTCTTGAGCTGCATGTCGACTCCTGCCCTTCAAGCGTAATTCTTATATGAGATAACGCCAAGCACTATTCTAGCAAAATTCGACCGTTCTGTCAATGCGCCGGACGGGAAACGCCTTGCATTTTTCCGTTTGCGTGCTATAATGTAAGAAAAAATGGGTGGTGGTGAGCCTATGAACCAGAATTATAGACCGCAGGATGGGTGGAAATCCTTCTCCGACCCGCAGCAGCCGGAGGTCGATCCCTATGAGCGCGGCTTTGCCGACAAGCTCTATGGGGACGGCTATGAGCCGGACTATACGGCGGACGGTGCGCAGCAGGAGGCTTGGCAGGAGCAGCCCCGTCAGGCTGAACCCGGGCGTCGGGAACAGCCGCGCCGCCGCGCGTATGACTACGGCTATTATCTGGAGAATGACCCATACGACCCGCAGCAGGGCCTCAGACCCGCCGCGCCGCCCCGCGAGAGGCGGGAGCAGCCGCGTCAGTCCGAGACCGTGCCGAAAACCGGCGGAAAAAAACACCGCAGCCCGGTGAAGCGGTTTTTCAAGAGCCTTCTGGCCGTGCTTTTGGTTTTGGTGCTTGCGCTCACGGCCTTTCTTTTCCTTTTTCCGAAGCAGCCGAAGGACGCCGCCTGCGACTGGGCGCGCAAGAAGGACAACACGACCATTTTGCTCGTCGGCACGGACAAGGCCGCCGACAACACCGACACCATTATGCTGCTCAATATCAACCGCGCATCCCGCGCGATCCACCTGATGAGCATTCCGCGCGACACGCGGGTCGATTCGAGCTACTGGCCGCATAAGATCAACGGCGCTTACAGCGCCAACGGCGGCGGGGAGGACGGCATTGAGGCGCTGATGGGCTATGTGACCGACTGCGTCGGCTTCCGCCCGGACGGCTATGTGATGATCGACCTGTCCTGCTTCATCGATCTGGTCGATCTGTTCGGCGGTGTGGAATTCAACGTCCCGCAGGATATGTTTTACGACGATCCGGCGCAGGATCTGCACATCGCGCTGAACGCCGGAGAGCAGATGCTAGACGGCGAACAGGCGATGGGACTGGTGCGCTATCGCTATGGCTACACAATGGCCGACCTCGACCGCGTGAACGTCCAGCGCGCATTCATTCAGGCGGCGATCGAGCAGTGGGCGAAGCCGAAAAACGTCCTGCGGCTGCTGCGCGCGCTGGTCGTCGTGGAAAAGCATTGCACGACGGATCTTTCCGCGCGAAATCTGCTCTGGCTGGCCGAGAGCATGGCGCTCTGCGGCACGTCGAACATGCAGATGGAGACGGTTCCGTATTATCTGGACGATATTTATGTGAACATCGCGGTGAACGACGATTATATCTGGATGCTCAACGACCGCTATTGCCCCTATGACCGGTGGATCAGCTATGACGACCTGCACATCGTCAGCTGAGTGCGCGGTCGGGCGCTTTGCGCCGAGTCCGTCCGGCCGGATGCACCTCGGGAACGTCTTCACGGCGCTGCTCGCGTGGCTCTCTGTCCGGAGCAAGGGCGGCCGTCTGCTGCTGCGCATCGAGGATCTTGACCCCGCGCGCTCCAAGCCGGAGTTCATCGACGCCATTTATGACGACCTGAGGTGGCTCGGCCTGACATGGGACGCCGAATCGCCGCGCCAGAGCACACGCGATGCAGTCTATGCCGAGGCATTCTCGCGCCTGCCGACCTATCCGTGCTACTGCACGCGCAGCGAGCTGCTCGACGCATCCGCGCCGCACGGATCGGACGGCCAACGCGTCTACGCCGGAACCTGCCGCGATCTGACGCCCGCCGAGCGCGCTGTCAGGACGCGCAGACCTGCGTGGCGCGTGCGTGTCCCGGATGAGACGGTCGGCTTTGACGACGGCGTGTTCGGCCATGTGGAGCAGTCTCTGCCGCGCGACTGCGGCGATTTTATCCTGCGGCGCTCCGACGGCGTCTATGCCTATCAGCTCGCCGTGGTCTGCGACGACGGCGCGTCCGGCGTGACCGAGGTTGTGCGCGGCTGCGACCTGCTCAGCTCAACGCCGCGCCAGATCTGGCTGCTGCGGGAGCTGGGCTATACCGCGCCGCAGTATTGCCATGTGCCGCTGCTGGTCGCCCCGGACGGCCGGCGGCTGAGCAAGCGCGAGCGCGATCTGGACATGGCGCATCTGCGCGAATGCCTCACGCCCGAGCGGCTCATCGGCATTCTGGCGCACGCGGCGGGGCTGCTCGAGGCGCCGCGCCCGATCTCCGCGCAGGAGCTCATCCCGCTGTTTGCCTGGGAGCGCATCGGCCGCGCGCCGATTCCGATTCCGGGGCAATTGGCGGTATGAACCGCGCGTAATACGGAAATACTTCCCATATCCAAGGGAAACTCTGATTCAATTGCAAGAGCGGTCAGCGAGGGATTTTGTTCCAAATTGAGGTTTGGAAATTGCGGGAATCCTTTACGTATTTCAAGATTTTCAAACCGATCAGTTGGGGCGAAAGACCCGCTGAGCGCCGCAGCCGATTGATTCAGAGGTTCCCAAACTATGGGAGGTATTTTTTATGCAGGTCAAGGATTACATGACGAAGGATCTCGTCCGCATCGCGCCTGAGGAGAGCGCGGCCGTTGCCGCGCGTCTGCTGGCGCGGCATAACGTCGGCGTTCTGCCGGTCTGCTCGAAGGAGGGACGTCTGCGCGGCGTCGTGACCGATCGGGATATCGTGCTGCGCTGCGTTGCAGCCAACGAGGACGCCTCGCAGGTCAAGGTGGCCGAGATCATGACGCGCCGCGTCATCAGCGTGGACAGCTCCGTCTCGCTCGAGACGGCGGCCGGCCTGATGGCGCGGGAGCAGGTGCGCCGTCTGCCGGTCGCGGACGGCGGCAAGCTCGTCGGCATGGTGACGCTGACGGATATTGCAAAAGCGCCGCACGGCAGCGGCGAGGCTGCGGCGGCGCTTTGTGAGATCGCTTCGAATATTTCGCCGAGATAACGGTCAGGGCAGGGAAATGCAGGACATCGGATTGATCGTCTCGCCGTTTTTGAACACGGTGAAGTGCAGGTGCGGACCGGTGGAGTTGCCGGTTGAGCCGACATAGCCGATCACGTCGCCCTGCGAAACGATCTGCCCCTCGTAGACGTTGAGGGCGGACTGGTGGGCATAGAGCGTGGAATAGCCGTCGCCGTGGTTGATGACGACATGGTTGCCGTAGCCGTTGCCCCAGCCGATGCAGGCTGTCGTGACCACGCCGGACTTGCTGGCAAAGATCGGCGTGCCCGTTACGGCGGCGAGATCGACGCCGTTGTGCAGACGCGTCACGCCGGAGATCGGGTGTACGCGGTAGCCGTAAGGAGAGGTCATGCACTGATAGCCGTTGAGAGACACCGGGAAAAGGAACCCGGCCTCCGTTACGACCGGAACGTAGTTATTCTGCTGCTGTTGGCGGTTCAGCTCCTCCTCGCGCGCGGCGATCTCCTTTTCGAGCGCGTCCATGTCGTCCTGAATGCGCTCCTGCTCCTCGACCAGATCCTGTCGGCTGGCGATCAGCTCGGAAATGGCCTGATCGGATTCGGCGCGCTTATGCTCCAGCGCCTCCTGCGCGGCAGCCTGCTCGACCTTCTTTTCCTCGAGCATGGCCTTCTGCTCCGTGAGGGATTCCTTCGCCAGAAGCACCTGCTCGGCGTTTTCCCGGATCTGTCCGAGCATCCGCTGGTCACTGGCGGCGATCTCCTCGACCATGGTCTTGCGCATCAGCATATCCTCAAAGCTGGCGGAGTGAAACAGCACCTGCCAATAGCTGATGTTGCCGCGCTCTTGTAAGGAGCGCATACGCAGACGGAACTTCTGCATCAGCGTGTTTTGCTTTTCGGTCAGCTCGTCCAGCTCGGCCTGCTTTTCGGCGACGAGAAGATTGTACTGGTGAATCTGCGCCTCCAGATTTTCAACCTCCTGCCGTGCAAGCTCGAGATCGTTGTCGATCCGCATTTTCTCTTCGGCAAACGAGAGCGTCTGCGCGTCGTTTTCGTCGAGCTGATCCTCAATTTCCTTCTGCTGCTGCTCAATGCGGTCGGCCTCCTCCTTCAGGCGGTCGATCTCATCCTGAATGTCGGACGAATTCTCTGCGGAAACGGCCGGAAGCATGGCGCACAGGGCGGCAAGCACGAGCAAAAAGGCGACCATTCGGCGAATTTTTGCAAAATACATGGAAAACCTCCTATGGAACCTCTGAATCAATTGGCAGCGGCGCTCAGCGGGTCTTTTCCCCAACTGATCCTTGAAATACACAAAGGATTCCTGCGAGTTCATCAGAGTTTCCCTATCTTTTGATAGGCAGATACCTTGTATTTTAGCATAAACGGTCGAAAAATGCAAGCTCAAGAGGCGCGGAATCCCAGTACACGCAAAAAATTCATGGATGGTTCAAAATCATTGCAGCAGCGCGTCGTATTCCGGCTCAGAACAGAACGTGACCGTCAGGCGGTTCGGCAGACAGACGATCGGCGCTCCGGAGCTCGCCGCACCGTGCCGCACGCAGTCCTGCGTCTGGCAGGAGGCGGCGGTCACGGATGCCTTGCCGCCGCGCACGGTCACGACGTTCCAGCCGTATTCGGATTCGATGCGATACTCACCGTCCACGGACAGGGGAACGGTCCTGACCGGCTTGCCGTCGGAGCAGATCTCGATCGAATTCGCCTCGGGGGCATATTGCGCCAAGACCAGCGCCGAAATGCCGCACAGCAGTGCCAGCGCAAGAAACAGCAGACTCCAATGCTTCGTTTTCATGGTTCGATCACCTGAAATTCACAGCCGCTCAGCAGGACGGCCGCGCCCTTTGTTGCATAGACCGTGCCGTCCTCCAGCACGAATACGGCCTCAAAGCCGCCGTTCCTGCGCCAGAATTCCGTCGCGCGCTCCAGTCCCATGACGAAGAGCGCCGTGGAATAGCAGTCGGCAGTCAGACCGTTGCCGCAGAGGACGGTCACGGAGCGCAGGCCGCTCTGCGCCGGATAGCCGGTCTTGGGGTCGAGAATATGATGATAGCGCACGCCGTCCTGCTCGAAATAGCGCTGGTAGCTCCCCGAGGTCACGACAGCCATCGAGCCGGAGAAGCGCAGCAGCGCCAGCGCCCGCGTCGGCTCGTCGGGGTCTGCGATGCCGACCGTCCAGTCTGAGCCATCGGGCTTCTTGCCGAGGGTCTGCACATTTCCGCCGAATTGCAGCAGGGCGCAGGAGACACCGCGCGCCTCCAGCAGCTCGGCGCACCGCTGCGCGGCGTAGCCCTTGGCTGCGCCGCCAAGATCGAGCTGCGTGCCGCCGTCGAGCGTCACGGTTTGCGCTTCCATCTGAACATGCGCCGTGCCGACGGTTTGCAGCGCCGCGCGCAGGGTCTTTTCATCCGGCACGCGCTGCTGTCCGTCGGTAAAGCCCCATGCCTCCACGAGGGCGCAGACCGTCGGGTCAAAGCAGCCGTCCGTCTCGCGGCTGAGGCGTATGCATTCGCTCAGCAGCGCGATCAGCTCGTCGGAGCAGACGGCCGAGCCGTTCTGGTTGAGCGCCGCGAGCGTGCCGCTGCCCGTGACGGAGAGGGCGGCGTCGAGCCGGTTGACCTCCTGCACGGCGGCGATGAGATCATCCCGCGTGCCCCATATGCGGGCACGCATCAGCGTATCCATTGCAAAAAAATCCTCCGAGACAGGCTCGGACGTCCCGCTGCAGCCGTTCAAAAGCAGCGGCAGGAGCAGAAGCAGGCAGAAAAGTCGTTTCATGGCAGCCTCGCAGTTCAAAATAGGTCGATTCTTCAAAAATATTATAGCAAAAACCGAAAAAAATAGCAAATAGTATTTGACAAAACGGATTATGAATGATAAAATACGAAAGCCGCATTGAAGAGGTTTTCAAGCTGAGCGTGCTCACACCTCCAGAGCGAGACTACAAAAAAGGTAGGTGCAAACAGAATGCAGGCAGTTATCGTTACCGGTGGCAAGCAGTACAGCGTCAAGGAAGGCGACATCATCTATGTCGAGAAGCTCGGCGCCGAGGCTGACGCAACCGTAACCTTCGATCAGGTGCTGGCAGTCGTGGACGGCGAGAATTCCAAGTTCGGTGCTCCCGTCGTGGCAGGCGCTTCCGTCGAGGCGAAGGTCCTGAAGAACGGCAAGTCCAAGAAGATCACCGTCTTCAAGTATCGCCCGAAGAAGGACTCCAAGTCCATCCGCGGCCACAGACAGCCTTACACGAAGGTGCAGATCGAGAAGATCTCTCTGTAATGATTAAGGTAGAGCTTTTCGACCAGAACGGAAGAATCAGTGGATTCTCCGTGTCGGGGCATAGCGGCTATGCAGAGGCGGGCAGCGACATTGTATGCGCTTCCGTCACGACCGCCGTTAGATTCGCAGAATGTACCATCAACGACGTGCTCGGCAATCATTGCCGCTGCAAGGTCGACGAAAACAAGGACATGCCCCGCGTCACCCTCACACTTCCCGCAGTCTGCGACGATGAGGACGCAGTTCAGGCGGTGCTCGGAGGCTTCGTGCTGACCGTGTGCGCGCTGCGGGACGACTATCCTGATTATATCGAAGTTATGGAGGTGTAACAAATGCTGAAAATCGGTTTTCAGTTTTTCGCTCATAAGAAGGGCGGCGGTTCCACTAAGAACGGCCGTGATTCCGAGTCCAAGAGACTGGGCGTGAAGCGCGCGGATGGCCAGTTCGTTCTCGCGGGCAACATTCTCGTTCGCCAGAGAGGCACGCACATTCATCCGGGTACCAACGTCGGTATCGGCAGCGACGACACCCTGTTCGCCAAGGTTGACGGCCACGTCAAGTTCGAGCGCAAGGGCAAGGATCGCAAGCAGTGCTCCGTCTACGCGGTGGAGCAGTAAGATGCAATACGGAATCCCGAACATAAGACCCTTATGTTCGGGATTTTTTTATCGGGAAGAAACGGAGAAAGCTGATGTTTGTAGATAAAGTTAAAATATACGTCAAGGCCGGCAACGGCGGAAACGGCGCCGTGGCGTTCCACCGCGAGAAATATGTCGCGGCGGGCGGGCCGGACGGCGGCGACGGCGGCCGCGGCGGCAACATCGTCCTGCGCGTGAACGACAATCTTTCCACGCTGATGGACTTCCGCTATAAGCGCAAATACACCGCGCCCAACGGCATGGACGGGCAGGGCAGCCGCTGCTCCGGCAAGCGCGGCGAGGATCTGGTCATTCAGGTGCCGCGCGGCACGGTCGTGCGCGATTCCGCGACCAACGAGGTCATCAAGGATATGTCCGACGATGCCGATTTTGTCCTCTGCAAGGGCGGACGCGGCGGCTGGGGCAACAAGCATTTCGCCACGCCGACGCGTCAGGTGCCGCGCTTTGCAAAATCCGGCCTGCTGGGCGAGGAGCACGAGGTCATCCTCGAGCTGAAGCTTTTGGCCGACGTCGGTCTGGTCGGCTTTCCGAATGTCGGCAAGTCGACGCTGCTGTCCGTCACGTCAAATGCGCGGCCGAAGATCGCGAATTACCATTTCACCACGCTCTATCCGAATCTCGGCGTGATCTATGTCGAGGAGGGCGTGTCCTTCGTCATGGCCGATATTCCCGGCATCATTGAGGGCGCGGCCGAGGGCGCGGGTCTGGGGCATGATTTCCTGCGGCACATCGACCGCTGCCGCCTGCTCGTACACATCGTCGACGTCTCCGGCAGCGAGGGGCGCGACCCGATTGAGGATTTTGAAAAGATCAATGCCGAACTTGCCGAGTACTCCCCGGAGCTTGCCGCGCGGCCGATGCTGGTTGCGGCGAACAAGTGCGACCTGTTGCCCGAGGGCAGCGACAACCTCGAGCGACTGCGTCAATATGTGACGGAGCGCGGCTATGAATTCTATGAAATTTCCGCCGCCACGACGCAGGGCACGCGCCGCCTGACGCAGGTGATCGCCTCGAGGCTGCGCGACCTGCCTCCGGTCACGGTGTACGAGCCGGAATATGTCAAGCCGCTGCCCGAGGCGGGCGAGGCGGACGCGCTCACGATCGAGCACATGGACGATCTCTGGGTCGTCTCCGGCCGCTGGCTTCAGCAGCTCATCAGCGACATCAACTTTGCCGATTATGAATCGCGGATGTACTTCGACCGTCAGCTCCGCAAGAGCGGTCTGTTTGAAAGGCTGGAGCAGATGGGCATTGAGGACGGCGACACCGTCAGCATCTATGATTTTGAATTCGACTATGAGCGATAATTATTCTGAAAAATAACGCTTATTTTCAATTTGTTCCGTTTCTATTCATAATCTATTCATAATTATCGAGTATACTGCAAATGTAAGGACGAGGTGAGCCGCAACACCCACTCCTTGCAGTCCATCTTTTCATTTATCTCTCTTTTATTTTCTCTCTCTCATTTCTGTTGCGAATGCCCAGTCTTCCAACCCCCTCGGAAGGCTGGGTATTTGTATATCGATACAGCGAAAGCACCCCGCGCGGCTCGATCGACACGAGCCGCGCGGGGTTTTGTTTGCTTTTTGGCGGGATCAGTCCGAAAGCTCGACTACGCCGTTTTCCTTGATCTCGACGGTCATGCCGTCCTTGACCTCGTTGAGGAACCCGTCGCCCAGTCCGTCGACCGTCGGGATGTTGTTGGGCGTCCAGACGGAGGCGAGGATCGCGCCGGCCGCCGCCAGCGAATCGATCGGCTTGGAGAACAGCAGCGCGCCGGGATTGCAGTTGATGACCGCCGAGTTATACAGCACCATGCCGCCGGTGGTCGAGCCGATCGTCTGCGGCAGACAGAGCGCCACGCCGACCGTGCTCTTTCCGTAAAGCTCGGGGTTGTTCTGGTCGGTGCAGATATTTTTGCCCTGCTTGCAGCCCTTATAGGACGCGAGGGTGTTGAAGCCTGCGTGCGAAACGAGCGCCTTGAGCGTGGCCGTTCCGGGCACGACAACGCGCCCCTGATATTGCTTTTTCATCGCTTGGCACCTCCTGTGATCTGGTCGAGAATTTCTGCGTCGGAATAATAGCGCGAGGTGGTGTAGGTGCGCAGCTTGTTGGAGTTCGTGATGACCGGCATCGTGGCGCACTGCGGATTGTTCATGTACATCAGCGGGCAGATATAGGAGAGCACCACGCCCATGGCGCGCAGCCGTTCAAAGCGCTCCGTCTTGCGGAATTTTTCCAAAACGGCGGGAGCCGTCGTGAAGACGGTGCGGATGGCGACCTTTTTGCGCCCGGCGGACTTGAGCTTCTGCTCCAGACGGTCCGTCCAGTCGTTGAGCTGGGAGAAGGTGAGGTGCGGACAGCCGATGAAGCAGAGCTTGGGCTTGGCGTCCGGATTCTTCCAGATCACGGGGTAGCTCTTGCGCACGCGCTCCAGCTCGGCGTCGTCGATGACATAGGTCTGCACGTTTTCCTTCAGCAGATAGGCGCCCTGCTCGACGGCCTCGGGCGTCAGATTTTCAATGTGGTAGAGGCCGACCGAGCCGTTGGAGGCCGTCGCTGCGCCGAAATCCTTGAGATAGGCGCAGGTGTCGTCGTTCAGCTCCGTGCCGAGCCAGCGATCCAAGCCGCGGATATAGGGCACGTCCTCGAGCACCTTCATGCCGACGGCCGAGCCGAGCAGCTGCGCCTCGGGCTTTTTGCTCGTTTTGACCTCGACGATCCACGAGGCCTTGCGCCCCTCGTCGGTCAAAAGGCCGAAGTAGGGGACATAGCCGACGATCGAGCCGAACATCTCGATGATGCCGGAGTTGCGGTTGCAGCGCGCGCCGAGCACGGAGTTTGCAAAATTCACCGCGCTGGATTCCGCCCACGAGAGCACGTCGCCCTTTTTCGGCCGGTTGCCGACCTCGGGGAAGTAGCACGCGCAGGTGAAGGCGTCGTCGCGGAGCAGGCCGATCTGCTCAAGCTGCTTTTCATAGCGTTTCTGCGGGCCGTACATGATCTTGAAGAACAGATTCTGGATCGGATTGGCCGGGACGTTTTTGTCCACCGGGCGCGGATCGGCGGAGAATTTTTGCTTCGCCGTCACCCCGGCGTCGACGAGCTGATCCATCAGGTCAAAGACGCCCTGGATCAGAAAAATGCCGAAGCTCGTGACGATGTGGCCGTAGTCCGAGGTGATCGGCACCATCTTGGTCGCGCCGAAGGTCTCGCCGTACATGACGAGGGTCTTCATGATCTTGGCCATGACCTCGCCCTGCTCGCCGTCTAAGATCGCCTGTTGTTCGTGTGTCAGTTCCATGGATAGCCTCCTTTTTTACAGCTTCATCGCGACGTCCCATGCGCGCCAGATGACGGTGCGCAGGTTGCCGACGGCGTTGCAGTCGCCGACAAGATGAATGTGCTTGCTCGCAGGGGCAAGCGGCGCGGGCTGATAGCCCACGGAGAGCAGCACCGTGTCGCCGTCGATGGGGAAGGTCCTGCCGTCCTTGCCGCGCACGAGCACGCCCGTGTCGGTGATCTCGGCAAGCGCGGTCTCAAGATGTACCTCGACCTCGTGCAAGGCGAAGAAATCGCGCAGGTAGGACGAGTTGGCAAGGCAGACGCCCTTGACGGCGATGAGGTCGTTTTTCATCTCGACGATCACGGGCGTCTTGCCCTTTTGATAGAGGTCGAGCGCGATCTCGCAGCCGGTCAGACCGCCGCCGATGATGATGACCCTTTGACCGACCTCGGCGCGGTCGAGCAGATAGTCGCAGGCCTCAATGGCGCGCTCTGCGCCCTTGACGGGCAGGCGGCGCGGCGTGCTGCCGGTCGCGACAACGATCTCGTCGGCCGTCAGCTCGCGCAGGGCGCGGATCTCCGTGTTGAGCCTGACGTCGACATTTAGGTCGCGCAGCTCTTTTTCATACCAGCGGATTAGGTCGCGATCCTTTTCTTTGAACGAGGGGGCGGCCGCCGCGATAAAGACGCCGCCGAGCCGGTCGGACTTTTCATACAGCGTGACCTTATGCCCGCGCAGCGTGAGCACGCGCGCGGCCTCCATACCGCCGATGCCGCCGCCGATGACGGCGATTTTTTTCGGCTTGTCCGTGCGGCTGAGGAAGTATTTTTTCGACTGCATCGTCTCCGGATTCAGCGCGCAGCGCGCCATACCGGCGTTGTCGGAAAGCGTCTGGTCGTTGCCGACGCCATTGTAGTGCGCCATGTTGAAGCAGGCGTTGTGGCAGCAGATGCAGGGACGGATCGCGTCCTGCTCGTCGTTCATCAGCTTCGTGACCCATGCCGGGTCTGCCAGGAACTGCCGCGCGACGCCCACGGCGTCGATCTCGCCGGCGGCGACGGCCTGCGCGCCGACGGCCGGATCCATGCGCCCGGCGCAGACGACGGGGATATCGACAAATTTCTTGATGTGCTTGACCTCGGAAAGATTGCAGTTTTCGGGCATGTAGGGAGCCGGGTGCGCCCAGTACCACGCGTCATAAGTACCGTTGTCGCAGTTGAGCATATCGTAGCCGGCGTCCTGCAAATATTTCGCGGCGCGCTCGCTCTCGGCCATATCGCGGCCGACCTCGACGTATTCCTCGCCGGGCAGGGCGCCCTTGCCGAAGCCCTTGGTCTTGGAGACGACTGAGTAGCGCAGCGAGACGGGGAAGTCCTTGCCGCAGACCTTCTTGATGGCCTGCACGATCTCGACCGGGAAGCGGTAGCGGTTTTCAAACGAGCCGCCGTATTCGTCGGTGCGCAGGTTGGTGTATTTCATGGTGAACTGGTCGAGCAGATAGCCCTCGTGAACCGCGTGGATCTCCACGCCGTCGACGCCTGCGTCCATGCAGAGCTTGGCTGTCTTGGCGAAGGCGTCGACCATCTGGCGAATCTCCTTGACCGTCAGCGGACGGGAGATGCAGCTATCCTCCCAGCGGTTCGGCGTGGCGCTGGCGCTGGCGGTCAGATAGCTCACATCGAGCACGGGCTTCATGACCGTGGCGAGCGCCTTGTTGTGCAGCGCCTTGATCATAATGTCGTTGATGGCGAGCGAGCGGCCGAAGCCTGCCGTGAGCTGGACAAAGAGTTTGCAGCCGGTCTTGTGGAATTCCTGCATGAATTCGCGCAGCTCGTCGAATTTTCCCTTGCCCTGATAGAGCCATTTGCCGAGCAGAATGTCGCGAATGGGGGCGATACCGGGCAGGATCAGGCCGACGTTCTGCTTCGCGCGGTCGAGCAGGAACTTGGCCGCCTCCTTGTCAAAGTGGTTCGGCTCCATCCAGCCGAAGATCGACGTGCCGCCCATGGAGGTCATGACGATGCGGTTTTTGATCTCGACGCTGCCGATCTTCCACGGCGTGAAGAGCGGTTCATAAGCTTGGTTCATGCTGTTTCCCAGCCTTTCTTTCTAGATTACGATTCCATTATAACTCCAATCAGCCGAAACAGCAAGCATATCATGCGACACAAACCGACTTTTTGCACAAAGAAGCGTCCCAACGCAGTTGTCCTGCGGCGGGACGCTTCGCTTCAAAGCGCAATGCCTGCGGCGATCTTGCGCAGGGTCTGCGCGGAAAAACGCAGCTTCTCCTGCTCCTCTGCGTTCAGAGAGATCGGGACGGGCGTTTCGATTCCCTCCTGACCGACGATCGCGGGCATACTGAGGCAGATGTCGCGGATGCCGTAGCAGCCGTGCAGCATGGTCGAGACCGGCAGGATCGACCGCTCGTTGCGCACGATGCACTCGCAGATGCGGCGCACGGACATTGCAATGCCGTAATAGGTCGCGCTTTTTTTGGATATGATCTCATAGGCGCTGTTTTTGACCGACTGCGCAATGGCCTCCATCGTTTCGTCGTGGTGATAATGCCCGCGCATCCGGCAAAAATCCTGAAGCGGAATGCCCGAGATATTTGCGCTGCTCCATGCGGCGATCTCGCTGTCGCCGTGCTCGCCGACGATATAGGCGTGGACGCTGCGGCTGTCGACGTGCAGATGCGCTCCGAGCGCATATTTCAGGCGCGCCGAGTCAAGCACCGTGCCCGAGCCGATGACGCGGTGCTCCGGCAGCCCGCTCAGGCAGTTGGCCGTGTAGGTCAGAATGTCCACGGGATTCGACACGACCAGCAGAATGCCGCTGTAGCTCCGCGCGCGGAGCTCGGCGAGAATGCCGCGATAAATGCCGACGTTTTTCTGCACCAGCTCCAGACGCGTCTCGCCGGGCTTCTGATTCGCCCCGGCGGTGATGATAACGATCGCCGCGTCGGCGATGTCGTCGTAATCCCCGGCGTAGAGCTTCATCGGCCCGGCGAACGGGATGCCGTGCGCGATGTCCTGCGCCTCACCCTCGGCCTTCTGACGGTCGATGTCCAGCAGCGCCATTTCCGAGAATAAGCGGCTCTGCATCAGCGTGAACGCGGTCGCCGAGCCGACGAAGCCGCAGCCGATCACGGCGACCTTTTTCGGATTGATGATGGTTCCCATAGGGTACTTCCTTTCCATAGGTTTCCCCGATAGTATGCCGCGGAACGCCTGAATTTACGCGTCCGTCTGCTCCAAAAGCTCCGAAAAGAGCGGGCGCGCCTCTTCAAGCGGCATCGGCGTCAGCGGAAGGCGCAGCTCGTTTTTGCAGAGGCCGCGCAGCGCCAGCGCCGCCTTGACCGGGATCGGATTGACGCGGCTGAACAGCGCGTCAATCAGCGGAAGAAGCTGCAATTGCAGATAGGCGGCCTCGGCCCGGTCGCCCTGCTGCGCGGCGCGCACCATGGCAAGCGTCTGCCCGGGCAAAAGGTTCGAGAGCACCGAGATCACGCCGTCCGCGCCGAGAGAGAGCATCGGGACGGTCTGATCGTCGTTGCCGCTCCAGACGGAAAACGCCTCGCCGCAGAGCGCCTTGACCTTTGCGGCCTGCGAAATGCTTCCGGACGCCTCCTTCAGCCCTGCGATACGCGGATGCGCGCTGAGGCGGCGTGCCGTCTCCGGCAGCAGATTGACGCCCGTGCGGCCCGGCACGTTGTAAAGGATCAGCGGCAGCGCCGTCGCGTCTGCGATGGTCGTGTAATGCACGGCAAGGCCGTCCTGCGTGCATTTATTATAGTATGGCGTCACGGCCAGGAGGGCGTCCGCGCCGCAGTCGGACGCAAGGCGCGCCAGCCGGACAGACGCGGCCGTGTCGTTTGTCCCGACCCCCGCGATCAGGACGGCGCGGCTTCTGACATAATCCGCGCAATGCCGCCAGAGCGCGGATTTTTCCTCGGCGGAAAGGGTGCTGGCCTCGCCGGTCGTCCCTGCCAGAACGAGCGCGGGAATTTTTGCTGCGAGCTGACGCTCCAACAGGCCGTCGAGTGCGCTCCAATCGATCCTTCCGCCGGAAAACGGCGTGACCAGTGCGGTCGCAACGCCGGAAAATACGGGCTGCTTCAAGCTGCAACACCTCCGCACTATTCTATGCCGGATCAGGGAGCAAGGTTCCTGCAAATCCACAAAAACTTGCCGACATTGCTTGCATCTTCCGGGCAAATAGGCTATAATAAGCTTTGTATGGCAACATCCGAATTTTTTCGCAGAAAAGAGACAAAAGCCTTGAAAACAAGCGATTTTTACTATGATCTTCCGCAGGAGCTGATCGCCCAGACGCCGCTTGAGCGCCGCGACGGCTCACGCCTGATGGTGATGGACAAGGCGACCGGCGCTTTGCAGCACCGCCATTTTTTTGACATCGTCGACTACCTTCGCCCCGGCGACTGCCTCGTGATGAACGACTCGCGCGTGATCCCGGCGCGGCTGCTCGGCCACCGGCCGACCGGCGGCGCGGCGGAGCTGCTGCTCCTGCGCGACAAGGGCGACGGCGTCTGGGAATGCCTTGCCCGTCCCGGCCGCAAGCTGCACGAGGGCGCAGAGGTCATCTTCGGAGACGGCGCGCTGACCGCGACGGTCAAAACCGTGCTCGAAAACGGCAACCGGCTCGTGCGGTTCCACTACGAGGGCATTTTCCTCGAAATTCTCGAGCGCCTCGGCAAGATGCCGCTGCCGCCCTATATCAAAGAGGAGCTGGCCGACGGCGAGCGTTATCAGACGGTCTATTCCCGCGTGAGCGGCTCTGCCGCCGCCCCTACGGCCGGCCTGCATTTCACAAAGGAGCTGCTTGAGCAGATCGAACGCAAGGGCGTGAAGCTGGCGTATGTCACGCTGCACGTCGGCCTCGGGACGTTCCGCCCGGTCAAGGTCGAGGAGATCACGGAGCACGAAATGCACAGCGAATTCTGCATGATCTCGGCTGAAACGGCGCAGATCCTGAACGAAACGAAGCAGAACGGCGGGCGCATCGTCTGCGTCGGCACGACCTCGTGCCGCACGGTCGAGTCACTGGCCAAGGACGACGGCAGCTTTGCCGAATCCTCTGCGTGGACGGATATTTTCATCTATCCGGGCTATTGCTTCAAGGCGATGGACGCGCTCATCACGAATTTCCATCTTCCGGAGAGCACGCTCATCATGCTCGTCTCGGCCTTTGCCGGCTATGAGCACATTATGAACGCTTACCGCGTGGCCGTCCAGGAGCGCTATCGCTTCTTTAGCTTTGGCGATGCCATGTTTCTGGCGAATCTATAACATCAACTAGAGTGAGGTAACCGTGTTTCAATTATTAAAAACCGAAGGCAGTGCGCGGCGGGGCGTGTTCACCTGCGCGCGCGGAACCGTGCAGACGCCGGTTTTCATGAACGTCGGCACGCAGGGCGCGATCAAGGGCGCGCTGAGCGCGGCCGATTTGAAAAACATTGGCTGTCAGGTGGAGCTGTCGAACACCTATCATCTGCATCTGCGGCCGGGCGACCAGACCGTGCATGATCTCGGCGGCCTGCACAAATTCATGACGTGGGACGGCCCGATTTTGACCGATTCCGGCGGATTTCAGGTCTTTTCGCTGGCAAGTCTGCGCAGGATCAAGGAGGAGGGCGTCTATTTTTCGTCCCACCTTGACGGCCATAAGATCTTCATGGGGCCGGAGCAGAGTATGCAGATCCAGTCGAATCTCGGCTCGGATATGTGCATGGCCTTTGACGAATGCATCGAAAATCCTGCGCCCTATGACTACGTCAAGCAGTCCATGGCGCGCACCTATCGCTGGCTTGTGCGATGCAAGGCGGAAAATGCGCGGCTGAACCGCCTTGAGACGACCGTCAATCCGCAGCAGATGCTCTGGGGCATCAATCAGGGCGGAACCTACGCCGATCTGCGCATTGAGCATATGAAGATGATCGCCGACCTCGAGCTTCCGGGCTACGCCATCGGCGGTCTGGCGGTCGGCGAGAGCACGGAGACGATGTATGAGATCATCGAGGCCGTCGAGCCGTATATGCCGAAGGATAAGACGCGCTATCTGATGGGCGTCGGCACACCGTCGAACATCATCGAGGGCGTTGCGCGCGGCGTGGACTTCTTTGACTGCGTGATGCCCGCGCGCAACGCGCGCCACGCGAAGCTCTTCACATGGTCCGGCACGCGCAACATGAAAAACGCCAAGTATGCGCTTGACACGCGTCCGATCGACGAGGAATGCGACTGCCCGGTCTGCCGCCGCTACAGCCGCGCCTACATCCACCACCTGTTCAAGGCCGAGGAGATGCTTGCAATGCGGCTGGCCGTGATGCACAACCTCTATTTTTACAACAAATTGACCGAACGCATCCGCGAGGCGCTCGACGAGGGACGCTTTGCGGCCTTCCGCGCAAAATATTCCGAGCTGCTGAGCCGCCGCGCGGAATAAAAACCTAAGGAACCTTTGAATCAATCGGCTGCGGCGTTCAGCGGGTCTTTTGCCCCAACTGATCGGTGCTGACCGCTCTTGCAATTTAATCAGAGGTTCCCTAAAAAACTTCTTGCATTCTATCGAAAATCCCCGTATAATAGGTTCATAACATTCAGGAGGGTATACCATGGGCACTAATTCTTATTCGATGATCATCATGCTCGTTGCGATGGTCGCAATTTTCTACTTTTTGCTGATCCGCCCGGAGAAAAAGCGCAAAAAGGAAGAGGAAAATCTGCGCAGCAACCTGAAGGTCGGCAACAAAATCACGACCATCGGCGGCATTGTGGGCAAGATCGTTGATATGCACGACGAGAACATTGTCATCGAGACCAGCGCAGACCGCGTCCGCATGGAGCTTGCGAAGTGGTCGGTCATGACCAACAACACCGCCAAGGAAAACGCGCAGAAGGCGCGTCAGGAGGCGCAGGCCGCTGCGAAGGAACGTGCCGAGCAGCGCAAAAAGGAAAAGGAAGAGAAGAAGAAGGCTAAGAAGGGTCTGGATTGAGCTTCCGCTTTGATTTTGCATAAGAAAACACCGTCCGATGAGCTCGGACGGTGTTTTCTTACGCAGGGAACGGTCAGGCGCGAAGCCTGCGAATGGTGATTTTTCCGAAGCAAAGCGTACCGTCGCGAGCTTCCGCTTCCGGACGGAGGCGGAGGTAGTTGCGGTGGAAGAAGCAGGTCGCCGGGTGCTCGCTGCGGATCGCGTAGGTGCCAGACGGTGTCTCGATCTCGATCCGGTCAAGCGTCTTTCCGGAATAGGGCAGCTTCTGATAGTCGTTGAAGGGAAGCTCCGGGTACATGCTGTCGGCGGGATTGCCGCTCTCCTTTGAAAAGCTCGTTCCGTCCTGCAAATAGACCGTGACGCGGCTTCCGGATTGCGGAACGGCCAACTGGAACAGCGGATCGAGCGGCTTCTCCTCCGGATTGGTCACGCGCGTTTCGATTTCAGCCGTTTGCTCGTCCGGGAAGTGATAATTCCGGCGGATCGCGACGCCGTCAACGGTCAGCTCGGCAAAAAACTGCCGCCTGCTGACGAACTCATAGCGGATCGTCTTGCTCTCGTTCGGCACGACCCAGCCCTCCAGATAGGGATAGGTGAAGCAGGGCCAGATCACTGTCAGCGCCGGGGCGTCCGTCCTGCCGAAGGAGAGATAGCCCGTCGTCTCGTTGAACAGGATGTCATCACCGAGCTCGCGGAGCTTCATTTTTTTGCGCACCGGCGCCTGCACGTCGTAGCGGTAGGTGCAGAGCTGCCCGTCGATATCGAACCGGGCGTTCACGCAGCCGGTCGGAGCGGTGAGCCTGAGCGTTTTGCCGACGGGGCAGGTGAGGGTCTGCGTCTTTTCCGAGCCGTCCGGCATCTCATAGCGTACCGTGAAATGTCCGGCCTCCGCTGCCTCGGCACAATAGGTGAAGGCGCTGCGGTTGCGCAGGCTCTGGTTCAGGCGGAACACGTTGTCGATGGCCGTGCCGACGATCAGAGAGGACGAGCGCTCGACCGTGAAGAGATATTCATAGCCGTTGGCCTTCCAGCTCATGATGAAGCAGCCGCTGCCGTCGACCGGCGTTTCGCGCAGCAGCTCGGCCTTACTGATGCGCCGCAGGAGCATCGGCATGATGTTCGTTTCGATCACGTTGTGCGAGCAGACGTGGCGCAGCATCGAGGGCATATAATCATAGAGCACATAGTCGCCGTAGACGGTCGGCTTTGCCTCAAAGATCAGTGCGCCGGTCTTCCGGTTGAGCAGCAGGGAGGATGTGTTCGTCGTTGCGACCTCGGAGATCAAAACCAGATAGCCCTCGTTTTCCGCGCGGTCGAGCAGCATCCGGAACATATCCGCGATGGAGAACATCGCCGAGCGGAATTTCTTATCGATCAGCATGACACCGATGATGAGCTGCCCCGCACGGCAAACGCGCTGACTGCCGTTGCGGTAGCACGCAACATAGGTGACGGCGGTGCCGCCGTCATGTCCGACGATGCCGAAAACGAAGCCCTTTTTTTCCTGATTCTGAATGAAGCGATCCGGCGTCAGCTCCGGATCGTATTTGCCCATGCCGAAGGCATTGCGGCGGAACAGCTCCGTTACGGCCGGGGCATCGGCAGGGGTATAATAGCTGTAAACAATCTTTCCCATGGCTTATTTTTTGCGTTTTCTGCTCATGTTGAGGATGGCGAGCAGGTAGAATACGACGCCCGTCCCGGCCAGAATGGCGATGCTGACCCACGCGGGCGCGACTGTGCTGCCGTAGGTGAAACGCACGCCGAGCGTCTCATCAAACCCGGCGCGCTGCGCTGCGGGCAGGGCCGCAAAGCTCACGTCCGAGAGGCCGTCCATCATCAGCTGACGGAACAGCGCAGCGGAGTGGGCGCAGGGGAAATAACGAATGACGTTCTGCACGCCTGCCGGAAGCTGGCCGATCGGGATATACGAGCCGACCAGGAAGCCAATGAGCGTGCCGAGAATGATGCTGACGGTCGTGTAGGACGCCATTGTGCGCATAAACGAAACAATAAAGCAGACCATTGCACTCGACGCGAAGGACGAGAGCAGCATCACGCCGAAAATTTTCAGATAGGTCAGGGCGCCAAGCAGCTCACCGCCCTTGACGCAGATATAGGCCTCACCGATAACGAGCACGATCACGGACATGATCACACTGACAATGAAGCCGGTGAGCATATAGCTCGCAGTGATCGAGGCGCGGGAGATCGGGGAGGTATAAAAATCCTTGATGATCTTCTGGTCGCGGTCGGTGACCATCTGGGCATAGGCGCCCATGCTGGTCGTGATAGAGGCCGAGGCCAGCATACCGGCGACGACCCATGCGTTCATGATGCTTTTGGAGTTATCGAGCCAGTCCAAGTCTTCGATGATGGAATCGCCGATGAAGAAGATGAACAGGGCGAAGATGATCAGAACGCCCAGCAGCGAGAAAAACACGCCGCCCTTATCGCGGAAGTAAATTTTCAGTCCGCGCAACGTTAAGCCTTTCATTCACGAATCTCCTTTCCGGTGATGTTCAGGAAGACGTCGTCCATCGTCCCATGGAACACCTCAAAGCTCTCCATCCAGTCCTTGACGTCCTGTAGGATCGGCAGGGCGTCGACGGTGTTATCCAGACGGACGTCGATGCGCTCGGCGGCGCGCACCCACGACAGCTTTTTCTGCTCAAGGTAGCGCTCCAGCGCCTGCTCGTCCGTCGGATTGATGTAAAGATGCTCACTGCTGTACCGCTGCTTCAGCTCATAGGGCGTGCCCTGCGCCGCGATCAGGCCGTCGTCGATGATCACGACGTAATCGGAGTTTGCGGCCTCTTCCATGTAGTGCGTGGTCAGGAAGATGGTCATGTGCTGCTCCTGCTGAAGCCGCCGCACCGTTTCCCAGACGCGCTTGCGGGTCTGCGGGTCAAGGCCGGTCGTCGGCTCGTCGAGGAAGAGGATCTTCGGCGTGTTCAGCAGGGCACGGGCAATGTCCGCGCGGCGGCGCTGGCCGCCGGAGAGCTTGCCGTAGGGACGGTCGATGAAATCGTTCAGGTCCGTCCATTCGATCACGCGGGCGACGGCTTCCTTCCGGGAAGCGGCGGTTTTGTGATAAAACCGAGCACGGAGCATCAGGTTTTCGCGGACGGTCAGCGTCTTGTCGAGCAGACTGTCCTGAAACACGGCGCCGATGCTGTTTTTGATCTGCCCGGCCTGCGTGCGCAGGTCAAACCCGGCGATGGTCGCCTCGCCGGAATCAAAGCTGTTGAGCGTGCAGAGCGTATCGATCGTGGTGGACTTGCCTGCACCGTTCGGCCCGAGGAAGGAGAACAGCGCGCCCTCCTCGACATAGAAGCTGATGCCCTTGACGGCTTGCAGCTTGCCATAGCTTTTTTTCAGGTCATGTACTTCGATTGCTTTCATTTTTGTTTCCTATCCTTTCCGGTGCTAGACCGGCAGTGGTTGATTGTCAAACGACATCGTTTTGGATCGGCCGCTTTTCGCGCACCGCTGCGTCATGGCCACGAGCAGATAAAAATCGACGTTTTTCTTCTCGTTTTTAACGGCCGCCTGCTGCAATGTGCCGCGCGCGTTGAAAAAGCGGAGCGGCGCAAGCACCTTGAGATCATACGGGACAAACTTGGCCGGATCGTCCTCGAGCGTGCAGCCGCTGCCGTCCATCCGGAACTGGCAGGCATAGTCGTGGTCGGTCAGGCAGACCTCCAGCACCGACGCGCCGCTACGCACCCATTCCGGGCGGTAGGTCAGGCGAATTAGACCCATCAGCGCCCGAATTTTCCGCATCCGAAAGTGCTCGGCAGTCTCCTCCGGCTCGCGCATCAAAGTATTGAGGTTTGTGAACTCGAGATATTGCTCCATCGGCAGCATCGGGCGCTCGAGGATCGCGCGCGTCTCGGGCGTGATCCCGCCCGCGGCATATTCCGCACCGGCGCGCTCCAGCGCCGCGAAATAGGGCGCGGTGTACGCCCGCATGGCGTCGTGGCGGAAGAGGTCGCCCTCGGTGCAGTAGATCTGCTCGCACTGCGCGCCGTAATACTGCGAGAAAACGGCCTGAATGCCGTTGATGTTGCCGTCTCGGTTGAACAGGCCGCAGGTGACGAAGGTCAGATAGCGCTGATGCTCCAAATCATAGCGCCGCTTGTGCTTCGTGTGGCTCGGATTGGTCTCGGCCAGCATGGGATATTCGATCGGCAGCAGCCGCTCGAGCACCATTTTCACCGTGGACGGCAGCCCGTAAAAGTAATTCGGGAACGCCCACGCGACGATGTCGGCCTGCACATAAGACCGGAACAGCTGCTGCATATCGTCGTTTTGGACGCAGTGGCCGTCAACGGTGCTCCAGCAGGCAAGGCAGCCCCGGCAGGGATGCAGATCATGCTCGGCGCAGACAAATTCTTCAAATTCATAATCGCCGTGCTTTTGCATCCCGGAGATGAATTGCAGCGCCAGACGGCGGGAGCTGCTGCGCGTTCCGCGCGGACTACCGGTAATCAAGAGAATTTTTTTGATGGTGGGGCACCTCCCTAAGGGTCAATCTGCCGCTGAGCCGATCGAGCCGAGCGCCTCGAGCTGATTTGCGGCCGTGACCTCGGCACGGCGGCTTGGATCGGTGCGATAGGGGCGAAGCAGCGCCTCGGCGCGCTCGGCCTCCTCGCGATAGCGCGGATCGGTCAGAACCTCGTGCATCGCCTCGGCAACCTGACGAGAGGTCAGGTAGGCGGCGTAGAGCCGCTTGGCGCAGCCGAAGTTCTCCAGCAGATTGGTAATGTTATGCCGCTGCTCAAACGGACCGGGGATCGAGACAAACGGACATTTGCCCATCAGCATGGCATAAAGCGTGCCCTGACCGGCCTGGATCAGCGCGGCGTCGCAATGCTCCGCCATTTCCAGCAGCGGATATTTTTCGCTGAAATGGAAATTCGGCGGATAAGACGCGACCTCATCCGCAGTCAGGAAGCCGATCACGGAGACGAAGACCTCAAAATCGGTCGTGCGGAGCGCCTCCAGCGCAGTTTGCAGCACCCGCTTGCTCCCGGCCGAGCCGAGCGAGACGAGCACCTTTTTGCGGCCATTCTGCGCATAGAGCGCAGCTTTTTCCGCCTCGGAGAGGGGAATGACCTCGCTGTTGAGGATCGGGCCGATGAAAACGGTGCGGTTCGGGATCTCCGGCAGAGCCGGAAACAGCTCGCGCGCGTCGGACATCAGGTTCAGGTCGCCGCAGTAAATGTCCATGTCACTGCAAAACGGCTCGCAGCCATGCTGCACGAGATATTTGTTCCAGACCTGCGAGGTCGCGCAGGTCAGAATGGCGCGCTTCTGCATCACGCGGTCGGTCGTCAGCTCCAGCGCCTGCTGATAGGGAAGTGCCTTCACCTCGGCGCGGCTGAGTGCCTCGAAGGCCACGACGCGCTTTGCCGCGACGCTCTCCAGATAGGCCTTGGAGACCACGGCGGACAGGCACCACGCCAGCTTGACCTTGGCGATCCGCGCCGAGACGGTCAGCGTCATGCGGTAGCCCGTAACGATCACGAACGGCCGGCAACGAGCAATCAGCTCCAGCTCGGCCTGAACAATGTCGTCCAGCTCCTCGTAGGTGGTGTATTGATTGCCGTATTTCTCCATATTCAGCATCTTGGCGATGCGCTCCGGCGTGTACCAGCGGCGATCGGCCTCGAGCCGTTCGCGCACGAAGGGCAGACCGTTCAGCAGATGGTCGAAGCGACCCTCGCCCAAAAAGACGACACGATGGCCGCGACGGTGCATCTCCAGGCCGATCTCGATCATGCGCTGCGTCTCGCTCCAGTTGAAGAGCGCCGAGGCGATCAAAACGGTTTGCTGCTCCATCGGTTTACTCCTCCTTCTCCGTCAGACGGACGGCGCAGGTCATGCTGACCAGCAGGCCGTGGTCGGCCTCGCGGCAGATACGGACGGCAAAGCGGCTGAGGCCGTCGGCGCCGCAGGACGTTTTGCAGACGGTCTGAAGCTCCAGCCGGTCGTAAAGACGCCCCGGCATCTGAAACTTGCTTTGCAGCTGCTCAAGCCGGCAGCCGAACCCGCTGCCCTCCCGCAGCTGCGGGAAGGCGGAGCGGTTCTGCATGACATAATCGTACACGGCGGCCTCCGCCCAGACAAAATACATCGGGTGATGGACGATGTTATACGAGTCGGTGTCCGTCGGGCCGACCGTAATAAAATAGGAATGCCGGGTTTTCATGCCTCAGTCGTTGACCTGCTCGAGCACGAGCGAGGCGAACGTGCCGCCCAGCGACATGCCGCTGACACAGGCCGTATGGATGTCGGCCTTGCGGTTTTCGCGGGCATAGCGTCCCTCGAGACCCGCGCGGAGCGCCGGGTGCCCAGCAGGGAGTCCGAGCGCCTCCTGCTTCTCAAACGCGTGCAGCGCAGCCAGCAGGCTGTAGCCCGCATCGGTGCCGGAGGCAATGCCCAGCAGGGGAGAGACGGTGGAGCAGAGCGTGTCGGCGCGCAGAACACCGGCCTCGGTCAGCGCTTGCAGCGCGTTGGCGTCGGCCTCGTCGCAGGCGGGAACGCCCATGGCGGTGTTGAGATAGAGGTCGATCTTCGGGCTTCCGGCCTCGCGGACGGCGTTTTCCACGCAGACGCGCAGAGCCTCGCCGTTCGGGTCGACGCTGGCCAGCTTCCCATTGTCGGAGCTGACGCCCAGACCCTTCACGCGCGCCAGGAGCTTCGCGCCGCGCGCACGGGCGCAGGATTCCTTTTCCAGCACGACCGCCACTGCGCCGGGGGAGAGCACCATGCCGTCCGCCTCGGGCGTGAGAGGACGGTAGTCGTCGCGCGAGAGCAGATCGAGCTTGTCATTGCCGATCAGCAGCGGCTCGTTGCATTCATCGGCGCTGATGACGATGATCGCGTCGGCCGTATCGTTATGCAGCAGCTCGCTGGCATAGTTGAAGGCCAGAAGGAAGGAGGCCACGCCGTTCGAGAGCGTCGAGGTCGGGCCCTTGAGCATGTTGGCAATGCAGAAATTGCCGGGAGCGGCGTTGATGACGCTGTTCGGGAAATCGGACAGGCTGATCGAGGCGATGCCCTGCTCGACGATCATTTTGTCGATGTTGACGATCGTGCCGAGCGGGCCGGTGCCGGTGGCATAGATCACGCCGATGCGGTTCGAGCTCTCGCGGGTCACGCGGAGCTTGGAATGATCGAGCGCCTGCTTGCCGGCGGCCATGGTCAGCTTCGTGACCTCGTCGATGCGGCGGATAAATTTGCTCGGGATGAACTTTTTCCACTCCACGTCGGGCATAATGCCGGCCTGATGATTTCTGCACTCGGCGGATTCGACCCTGCCGATGCAGGACGTGCGATTTTCAAAGGTCTGCCAGAGCTGGGCGATGCCCACGCCGCCGACGCCGCAGCAGCCCATGCCGGTGATGACAACGGAATCGTCGACCGGCTCGGGAGCGTTGCCCGTGAAGCCGGGCTTGCCGAGCGAGAGGCAGCAGTTGTTGCCGCCGAAGGCAAAGGAGTTGGAGAGAATGACCCTGCAATCGCGCTTTTCGGCCTTGTTCGGGACAAGGTCAAAGGGCGCGGGATCGAAATCCGGGTCAAAATTAACGGTCGGGGGCACCATGCCGTTGTTGAGCGCCATGACCGAGGCAACGCATTCCTCGCCGCCGGCCGCGCCGAGGCAATGGCCGATTGCGCCCTTGATGCTGCTCAGAGCGACCTCGGGAACGCGGTCGTGAAACACGGCCTTGAAGGCGAGGCGCTCGGCGGTGTCGTTGGCGTGCGTGCCCGTGCCGTGGCCGTTTACATAGTCGATGTCCTCGACGGAGATGCCGCTGGCGCGGATGGCCGCCTGCATGGCACGGGACGCGCCGCCGCCGCCGAGATCGGGTGCGGTGGGATGATAGGCGTCCGCGCTCAGACCGTAGCCGAGCACCTCGGCATAGATCGTTGCGCCGCGCTTGACGGCGTGGTCATAGTCCTCGAGCAGGACGAACGCGCCGCCCTCGCCGAGGTTGATGCCATGGCTGCCGCTGTAGGGCATGCAGCGCTCGGGATCGAGCGCCTTGAGCGCGTTGAACCCGGCAAAGGAGAAGGAGGACAGCGGGTCGACGCCGCCGGCAAGGATCACGTCGTGCTTGCCGTTGCGGATCATATCGCAGCCGTAGCCGACAATGTTGCCGCTGGCGGCGCAGGCCGTCGAAATGACGGTCTTGACGCCGCGGAAGCCGAAGCGCTTGGCGACAATGTCGACGATCGTATGCAGCGGATAGGCGACCAGCAGGTCGGCATCGGCAGAATCGATGCCGTTTTCCAGCCACTGCCGGTGGAAGGTCTGGCCGCTGAGCATACCGCCGAGGGACGTGCCGATGGCGACGCCGCAGCGGTAGGGGCTTTCGGCCGAGAGGTCAAATCCGGCGTGCTCCAGACATTCCGACCCGGCCAGCAGCGCGAACTGCGCACAGCGGTCAAAGGGAATGCCGTTTTCGGCAAAGAAGGGATCCTCACCGAGCTCTTCGCGGACGGCGCCGACCGTACCGGCGATATCGCCGCTCTTGGAGGAAAAAACCTTTCTGGAAAGGCCGACCTCGCCGTCGAAGAGGCGCTTTTCTACGGCCTCCTTGCCCTTGCCGAGGGCGTTGATGACGCCGTAGCCGGTGATGACAATCCGTTTTTTCATAGTGTGTTCTCCAAATTATGTATCGTTATTCCATCTGGGAATCCCAGCTCAGCGGGCGGACGAACGGGGACGAGAGCGTTTGCAGAGGATAGTCCTTGCCGTCAACGGTCAGCGTCATCTCAAGACCGGAGACTGCGACATCGCTGCGCAGCAGCACCAGACCGAGTACGCCGCCGATGGCGGGGTTGTTGCGGCAATGCAGAACCTTGCCGACTTCTTCGCCGAAAAGGCTGACGGGTGCGCCGTCCGGAACGTCCTTCGCGGGGCTGGAAAAGCCGACGCTCAGCTTTTCGCGCTCGGTCTCGAACAACTCCATGAGCTTGTCGTGGCCGCAGTATTCTTCCTTTTCAAACTGAACGAACCACTGCTCGTTCAGCTCGAACAGGTTGCCCTCGGCGGCCGTCTGCGCGTTAAAGACCGGCTGGGAGATCTCCAGCATACAGGTCTCCAATGCATCCGTGCCGCAGAATTCCAGTCCCATCTCCGGGAATTTTTCCAGAATGTCGCGGATGAGCGCGAGCAGGTCGGCGTTCTCTGCGACGAAGCAGTAGCCGTATTCGCCGGAGCGGCCGATGCGGCTCATCATGAGGGGCTTGCCGTTATGCTCGACGGTGGTCATGTCGCGCAGGGGCAGCGTCTCGACCGGGAAGCTGAACAGCTCCTTGACGATCTTCCAGGACTTTTCGCCCTCGATGAACGCCAGCGCGTGCGTCTCAGACTGATCCTCGACCGTGACCTCGTCGGTCGCGTGGTCCAGGATCCATGCCTTGACGGTCTCGGCGTTCTCGGGCGGGACGAGCACGAAATAGGCGTCCTCGCTGTTGATGACGTAGGCGATGCCGAGTGTCACGGCGTCCTCGTTCAGGAAAAGGCACTCGCTGACCTTGCCGGGGTTCAGAAAGCTGACGTCCTTCGTCACGAGCGTGTCGAGGAAGCCGCCCGCGTCGTCGCCGGTGACCTTGAGGATGCAGTAGCCCACGCCGTCGATGATGCCGACATGGTGGCGCAGAACGTCGTATTCGTGTTCAACGGTCGTATAGGAAACGGGAACCTCGCAGCCTGCAAGCTCCGCAGCGTTCACCGTGCTGGGATAGAGTTCTTTCAACGGACTGACTTTCATAGCTTTATCTCCTTTTTATACTTTTTCACTGACGGAAAGGACGCCTTCCACGGCGACCTGCTTGTCCACGCAAGCCTCCACCTTGATCTGCATCAGGTTGCCGAGCTGAACCTTTTTGGCCACGCGCAGCTCCAGCGTGTCGCCGGGGCGGACAAGGCGCTTGAATTTCATGTTGCGGATATCGACCAGATAGCCGACCTTGTCGGCAATGGCCTCGTAGTCGATGTCCAGATGCTCGATGTCGTCCCAATTCGTGTCTGCGGGGAAAGCGCCGGTGCAGTACATCACGGCGGTGAGCTGCGCAAGGCTCTCGACGATCAGAACGCCCGGAACGATCGGCTCGCCCGGAAAATGGCCGGTGAAATACGGCTCGTTGATCGTCACGTTCTTGATGCCGACGGCGCTCTTGCCGGGATCGAGCTTCACAACGCGGTCGATCAGCAGGAACGGGTATTTATGCGGCAGCAGACGATAGATGTATTTTGCTTCGATCGGCTTCATGGCGGCTCCTCCTGCTATCAGCCGAGATCGAAATCGTCGCCGTCGCCGTCCTCGCCGTCGTCGGTCATGTGCTCCATAACATAGTCTGCGATCGTGTTGACGGAGCTGAACACCTCGGACTCGCCGTCGGAGACGGTGACGGAGAATTCGTTATAAATGCCGACTGCAAGCTCCAGCGCGTCGATGGAATCCAGCTCCAGACCGCGGCCGAACAGGGGCTGATCGTCCGTGATGAAGGCGGGTTCCAGATCGAGGCAGAGCTGCTCGACAATGATTTCCTTGACCTTTTCGCAGATCGCTCTGCGCTTCGCGGCATACTCCAGAACTTCTTCTTTTGTCGTGAATTTCATTTTGGTTTCCTTCCTTTCATTTCTATGGAAGATCTGATTCAATCGCAAGAGTGGTCAGCGAGGGATTTTGTTCCAAATTAAGGTTTGAAAATCGCAGGAATACTTTGTGTATTTCAAGATTTTCGAACCGACAAGTTGGGGCAAAAGACCCGCTGAGCGCCGCTGCCGATTGATTCAGAGGTTCCCCATCCTTCCGGCAAGGCAAGGCCCTGCCGAATTCACATAATCAGGCCGCCGTCGGCGACGATGGTCTTGCCCGTGATATAGGACGCAAGGTCCGAGGCAAGGAACGTCACGACGTTGGCGATTTCCTGCGGCTCGCCGAAGCGCCCCATGGGGATATACTGCATGTATTTTTCCTCGAGGAGCTTGCGGTTGGCCTGCGTCATGCGGGTGTCGATAAAGCCGGGGGCGACGACGTTGGCGCGGATGCCGTGCCGCGCGTATTCCTTGGCGACCGTCTTGGTGAAGGAGACGATTGCACCCTTGGAGGCGGAGTAATTCGCCTGCCCCTCCTGACCGACGACGCCGCTGGTCGAGGAGATGTTGACGATCGCGCCGCCGTTCTTGGCCGCGCACATCAGGCGGATCGCGCCCTGCGTGCAGTAATAGCAGCCGTAGAGATTTGTTTTGATAACGGTGTCAAAGGCCTCGCGGCTCATCATCATCAGATAGCCGTCGCGCGTAACACCGGAGTTGTTGACGAGAATGTCCAGCTTTTTAAAATGCTTCTTGATCTTGGCGAACATGGCGTCGACCTCGTCCGGATCGGAGACGTCGGCCTTGACGATCGCCGCCTTGCCGCCTGCCTCGCGGATGACGTTGAGTGTTTCCTCCGCGCCCTCGCGGCTGCGGTTATAGTTGATGACGACCGTCGCGCCCTTGGCGGCCAGATCGATCGCAACGGCGCGGCCGATTCCGGCGGAGCCGCCGGTCACGAGAGCGATTGTTCCTTCTTCAAAAAGCTTCATATTGCAGCCTCCTTTTGCATCAGCTGCAGCGCCTGCATCCGCTGTTTCGGATTCGACGCCGCATATACGGTCTGTTTGGGGTCGGTGTTGCGCATCATACCGGCCAGAACCTTGCCGCTGCCGCATTCGACGAGCAGCAGCTCCGGCGTCTCGAGCAGGCGGCGCAGACCGTCGTACCAGTGGACGGTGTGGCAGCATTGCTGCGTCATATCGCGGAGAATGTCGTCGGTGCTCTCGGCATAATCGCCCTTGCAGTTGAGAATGATGCGGCAGTGCGGCTCGTGCATCGGTACGGAGCGGATGAATTCGGCAAAGCCTGTCTCCATCTCGCGCATGAGCGGTGTATGGAACGCGTTGCTGACACGCACGGGGATCGTCCGGATCGCGCCCTTCTCGCGGAACAGCGGCTCGGCGCGCTCGATCTCCTCGGGCAGCCCGCCGACGACGACCTGCTTCTCCGTGTTATGCAGCGCGACAGCCAGACGCTGGCCGGTCGGATCGACCTCGGCGCAGATCTCCTGCACCTGCGGGAGCGTCAGCCCCAGCACGGTACACAGCGCGCCGCTCTGCTGCGTCCGGCTCATGAGCTGGGCGCGCTTGTCCACGATGCGGAACAGGTCGAAAAGGGAGAAGACCCCAGCGGCATAGAGCGCGGAGAACTGCCCCAGGCTGTGCCCCATCACGATGTCGGGGCGCGCGCCGTCGCGCGTCAGCAGGGTATAGTAGGCAAGGTTCATGGCGGTGACGGCGAGCTGCGTGTTCTGCGTCTGCTTGAGCTCGGCGTCGCCTGCGGTCAGGCAGAGGCTGCGGACGTCACGCCCGGTCGCTGCGGCAGCGGTCTCAAACACCTCGCCGACGGCGTCGGCATCCTTGCCCAGCTCGCGGAGCATTCCGGCCTTCTGCGTTCCCTGACCGGGAAACAGAAAACAGGTATTCATGTTGCGATCTCTCCTTTATTTATTATAAATTGCGACATCTGTCCGCAGATCGAGCTTTCCCAATCCGGCAGCAGCCGGATCTGCTCATCCACGGCGGCAATTTTGACTGTCGCCTCGGCGTAGCACGTCTGCGCTTCGTCAAAGACGCGGTGATAAAACTCCATCATGGGGATGCTGTTGACCACAAGGCGTGTCCGAATCGTCATTTTGCCGCGCCCGTGCCACGTGCGCAGTTGGTTGAAATCCGCCTTTGCGACCACATAGCGCGCCTGCCGCGTGCGCCGCAGATTGTCCCCCGTGATCTGTGCGCTGCCCTGAAAGCGGGAAAGGACATCGAAGCGCGCCATCTCAAAGAATTCAAAGAGCTTGGACGGGTGGAGCTCCTCGTTGCTGATGAGATCGGAAAAACGGGGGAACACGTCAAAATAAAAGTAGTAGGCGTGCTGCTTTTGCTCGGAAAAAGCCTGCGCTTCAATCGATTCGATAGAAATCCCTCGCTTCCTTCGGTGAAATGGAATGAATGTCCGGCTGTGCGTCGGTCGGCGCGCAGAGCGCAACGCAGACGTCCGGCGCGACCCATTGGTCGCAGATCGCCACGGCGACGCCGTTCAGTATCTGCTCCGATGCCAGCACGCTCAGGGAGTGCTTTGCCTCCGTCGTCCAGCCCGTGCCGAGCCATTTCAGGACGGCCTCCTTGCGCGCCCACAGGCGGCAGAGCGCCTTCGGCTCGTCCGGCGTTGCGGCGAGATCGCCGGACGTCAGATAAGGGGCGTAAAACCGCGCCGGGATCCTCCGACACGCCTGAATATCCAGCCCGACCGGCTGCGTCCCGGAAACTGCGCAGGCGACCCAGCCGTCGCTGTGCGACAGGCTGAAGTGCGGTGCGCCGCCCGGAAGCACCGGCTTGCCCGAGGCGGTGCGCCGGCAGGCGGTGAGCTGTGCCTCGTCAAAGCCAAGCGACGCAAATGCGTGCCGCAGAAGCAGCCACGCCCACGCAAGGTCGCGCGCCTTTGCCCGGCTGAGCGCCGCCTGCACGCGGGACTGCCGTTCCGGTGGAAGCAGCTCGAGCGGGGGAAGCGGCAGAGCCGCCGACTCCATATAAAAAACGGATACGCGATTTTTCAGGGATCGACACCTCGCCTCCTCGGCTCGTCGCGCGAAAAAGAGCGCATTCCCGCGCAGCAACCGGCTTCTGCTTGATCCATGGAATCTCTGATGAAATCGCAAAAGACCCGCTGAACGCCGCAGTCGATTGGTTCAGAGATTCCCTAGCATATACTCACTATAAATATAGCATTCCATCGCGCGTTTGTCCAGAAGACATCATTCGGTAAAATTGCCAAAAAAGTACGCCGAAATTTGTCATATATGCACGAAATCCCGCACAGTGACACTTTATAAAATGCTTTCTACTCTGTGATGAATCAGCAATGCTCCGGGCAGAATACGCAAATGTCCTGCCCGTCGCCTCAAGCGGGAACTTCGTGCATGTGCCGTACCGCGGGCGCATAGAGTGAAAAGGGGAGGGGGGACGAGTTAATGAAGAAGCAAACCAAACGGGGACGCTCCGTGATCCGGCCGCTGACCGTGCAGCTCCTGATCGCCGCGCCGGTTCTGACGCTGCTGCTCTGTCTGGCAGTCGCGCGGCTGATCCTGTCCGGCGTCGTGCCTGAGGAACGCATCACGCTCTGCGCGTGCGCGATTGCCGGCATCACCGGTTTTTTGCTGAGCCTTTATTGCGGCGTGCGCGTGCCGCAGAAGCGGCTGCTCTGGGGCATGGTAGCGGCTGCGGGCTATGCGCTGCTGCTCCTGATCGGCAACCAGTTCTTTTTCGGAATGCCGTATTCCGGCGTCGCAGCGTGCCTTGGCACAATTTTTTCCGGAGGCCTTTTGGGCAGTCTGCTCAGCTCGGTTCGCAGGCAAAAATACGTCTGAATCGGTTTCGGACAATTGCAGGAAAACTTGCAAAATTCTGAAATCACAAAATCATGCGTCGAAAAATCGCCGCCCCCACTACATTTTGTGGGGGCGGTTTTTCGCCTTGCATGTGCATATGCGGGCGGTTGCTTAGTTCACATAATATTGTTTACATAAAATATGTGCATAATGAACAAATTTTGAACGGAGCATAAAAAAGTATTGAAAAACAGTAATTTTTGCGCTATAGTAGTGATTACAGCGAATCAAAAGTTTGTAAAAATCCTGTTTTTACCATAATTTGTGTCTTCAGGATTCGGTATACACAATATCTTGGGAAACTCTGATTCAATCGCAAGAGCGGTCAGCGAGGGATTTTGTTCCAAATTGAGGTTTGGAAATTGAAGGAATCCTTTGTGTATTTCAAGATTTTCAAACCGATCAGTTGGGGCAAAAGGCCCGCTGAGCGCCGCTGCCGATTGATTCAGAGGTTCCAATGATTCCGAGTTTTTGCGAAAGGGGTGCGGCAAACAAATGGCTGATCTGGTCACTGCTTACGAGAGCTTTCTACTGAATATCCGGCACGCTTCGGCAAACACCGTTTCGTCGTACCTGCGCGACGTGCGCCAGTTCTCGGACTATCTGACTGCCCACGGGGAGGCGCCGCTGGAGCGCGTGGATCGTGCGTGCGTCTGCCGCTACACGCAGCACCTGACGCAGGACGGCAAGTCCCCGGCGACCGTTGCCCGCTGCGTCGCCTCGCTCAAGAGCTTCTACCGCTATTGCGTCTCCGAGGGTCTTGCGCCGGAAAATCCGGTGCGCTCGATCCCGCAGCAGAAGTCCGAAAAGAAGCTGCCGCAGATCCTGACCGGACGGGAGGTCGAGCTGCTGCTCGAGCAGCCGAAATGCGTCGATTGCAAGGGCTATCGCGACAAGGCCATGCTCGAAACGCTCTATGCGACCGGTATGCGCGTCAGCGAGCTGATCTCCCTGAACGTCACGGACGTCAGCCTTGCGGGGGCCTTTGTCAAATGCAGCGGAACGGGCGGAAAATACCGCATCATCCCGCTTTATCCCGCTGCCGTGAGCGCTCTGACGGCCTATCTGACCGAGATCCGCCCGAGAATGGTCGCAGACCCGGAGGAATCCAGTCTGTTCGTCAATATGAGCGGCGAGCGCATGACCCGGCAGGGCTTCTGGAAGATCATCAAGCACTATCAGGAGTCCGCGCAGATCAGCAAGGACATCACGCCGCACACCCTGCGCCACAGCTTCGCGGCGCACCTGCTCGAAAACGGCGCGGACATTCGCTCCCTGCAGGAGATGCTCGGCCACAGCGACGTTTCCTCAACGCAGATCTACACGCAGGTCGTCAAGCAGAACCTCAAGACCGTCTATAACAAGTTTCACCCGCGTGCTTAGGGAACCTCTGAATCAATCGGCAGCGGCGCTCAGCGGGTCTTTTGCCCCGACTTTTCGGTTTAAAAATCTTGAAATACGTAAAGGATTCCTGCAATTTCCAAACCTCAATTTGGAACAAAATCCCTCGCTGACTGCTTTTGCGATTGAATCAGAGCTTCCCTAGCACTCAGCGCGCCAGACGCGCGAATTCCTGCCGCAGAACGAACACGGCCGTGCAGCCGAAGCGTTCTGCGGCTCTTGCTTTTTGCAGAAGCGTTGTGCGTGTGTCAAAATAGCGGCCGTTTTCCAGCATACAGCAGGCGTTCGGGATCGCGCGCCGTGCGCGGCAGGGGAGTGCGCACGGCTGCCTCGCCGGGATCAGCTCAAGCGCCCACGCTCCGCCGCACCGCGCCGACGCGTCTTGGCAGAAGCGCTCCCAGCAATTCGGAATGCCCCACACGCTGACGACCGGAACAACGTCTCGCTGCCCCTCGCAGGCGCGTTCGGGGAGAAAGAGCGGCGCTTTCTCCGGGCGGATCGTGCGCAGCGCGGTCAGAAGCGCCCGCGTCCGCGCGCAGACTGTCCGCTCCAGATCGCAGAAAACGCCGTTTTTCAAATAAGGCCGCAGCGGTGCAAGCTCCGGCAGACGCTCCGGGAGCACGCGATCGTCGAGCACGCAGAGCGCGTCCCTTTGCGGCCGCACCGGCAGACGCAGCGCGCCGTCCGCCGAAAATCCGAAGCCCATTTGTGCAAATTGCCCGCCCTCCGGCGGCATTTTTTCCGGATCGGCATAATAGAAGAGAATTGACAATAGACAAACCTCCGTTTCGGTGGTATAATGTCTCTATCATTTTATGAGATGGTAGAATGTACTATGCTTTCACTCTTGCCAAAGCTGCTCTGTGAGCGCCTGACCGATCTGACGCCTGGGGAGCTGACCCGTCGCGGCATCGATCTGCTGCTGATGGATTTTGATAACACCATGCTTCCCTATACGACCGACCAGCCGGCCCCCGAGCTGCTGCGCTGGCTGGAGCAGATGCAGGCGGGCGGCGTCCGGCTCTGCATCGTCTCGAACAGCAGGAAGCTGCACCGCGTGCCCGTTTTTTCCGAAAAATACGACATTCCGTGCGTGATGCGCGCGAAAAAGCCCTTCCTGCGCGGCATCCGCGAGGCCATGACGCGCTTCGGCGCTTCGCGTGCGCAGACGGCGCTGGTCGGCGATCAGACCTACACCGACGTGCTCGGCGCGAATCTCGCCGGGATCATGTCGATTCAGGTTCGATCGATCTGCAATCATACAATCTGGTTAAAGCTGCGGCATCTTTTGGAGCTGCCGCCGCTTGCCTTTGCAAAAAACAGGAGGATACGCCATGACAAATCTTGAAAAATACCGCTCCGTCCTGACCGACGATGTGCAGGGTCTGTTCCTGACATCGCGCTACAGCCGCATGTACGCCGCCGAATTTGACATCGCCGAGGGCTATGCCATCGTCGCGCGGAACGGCGCCTATTACATCACCGACGGCCGCTATATCGAGTCGGCGCAGAAGAACATCCCCGGCTTCACGGTCGTGGAATTCAGCGCAAGCCGTCCGCTGACGACGGTCGTCAACGAGCTGCTCGCGAAGCTCGGGCTGCACACGCTCGGCTTCGAGGAGGATTATACCACCGTCGGCGAGCTGCGCAGCTTTGAAGAGAGCTTCGACGCCGAATTCGTTCCGATTCAGAAGAAGATCAACGTCTTCCGCCACAGCAAGGAGACATGGGAGCTGGAGCGTATGCAGCAGGCGCAGGACATCACCGACCGCGCCTTCACCGAGGTCTGCTCCCGCATCCATGAGGGCATGACGGAGAAGGAGCTTTGCGCCGAGCTGATCTACTGCCTGTACAAAAACGGCGCGGAGGGGCTGTCCTTCGATCCGATCGTCGTCTCCGGTCCGAACACCAGTATGCCTCACGGCGTCCCCGGCGACCGCAGGCTGCAAAAGGGCGATTTCATCACCATGGATTTCGGCGTGCTCTATCGCGGCTATTGCTCCGACATGACGCGCACGGTTGCGCTCGGCCATGCCACGGAGAAGATGCGCGAGGTTTATCAGACCGTGCTGAAGGCGCAGCTTGCCGGACTGGCCGTCTCGAAGGCCGGCGTTTCCGGCAAGGCCGTTGACGCGGCGGCGCGCGACGTCATCACCGAGGCGGGCTACGGCGCTTATTTCACCCACAGCTACGGTCACAGCCTCGGTCTGGAGATCCACGAGGCGCCGAACTGCAACACGCGCAACGATCTGCCGATCCCGCTGCACGCGGTCGTTTCGGCCGAGCCGGGCATCTATATCCCCGGCGAATTCGGCGTCCGCATCGAGGACGTCGCCGTCTTTGAGGAAAACGGCTGCCGAATTCTGACGAAAAGTCCGAAAGAATTGATGATTCTTTAAGATTTTTCCGTCAGGCACTTGCAATTTGCGGTCTTATCGGTTAAAATAAGCTTGTATCTCTGAGTAAATACGTATTGCAATCTCTCTCGAGAGAAAAAATAGGAGGAAAAATATGATTTCTGTCAGTGATTTTAGAAACGGCGTTACCTTTGATATGGATGGCAAGGTCATGCAGATCATCGAGTTCCAGCATGTCAAGCCCGGCAAGGGTGCCGCGTTCGTCCGTGTGAAGATGCGCAACGTCATCACCGGCGGCGTGACCGAAACGACCTTCAACCCGAACGACAAGTATCCGACCGCTTATATCGAGCGCAAGAAGATGGACTATTCCTATAAGGATGGCGATCTTTACTACTTCATGGACAACGAGACCTACGAGATGACCCCGGTCAACGCGGACATTCTCGACAGCAGCTTCCGCTTCGTGAAGGAAAACGACCAGTGCACCGTTCTGTCCTATAAGGGCAGCGTGTTCAGCGTCGAGGCGCCGAACTTCGTCGACCTTGAGGTCACCAAGACCGAGCCGGGTCTGGCCGGCAACACCGCCACCAACACCCTCAAGCCCGCAACGCTCGAGACCGGCGCCGAGGTCAAGGTGCCGCTCTTCATTAACGAAGGCGACCGCATCAACATCGACACCCGCACCGGTGAATATCTGGGTCGCTCCAAGAACTGATTTGCCGAAACGAAAGGAGAACGACATGACTCTCTCTGAAAAATCCGCTTACCTCAAGGGTCTGATGGACGGGCTGAAGCTCGACACCGAAAAGCCCGAGGGCCAGATGATCTCCGGGATCGTCGAGCTGCTGCAGGGCATGACCTCCGCGATCTCCGATCTCGAGGAAAACGCCATTGCCGTTTCCGACGAGCTGGATGAGATCGAGGACGATCTCGACGCCATTGAGGAATTCCTGATGGACGACGAGGACGAAGACGACGACGAGGATGAATACGACGCGTACGACTTTACCGATGACGACGGCGAAGACTTTGATTATGACGAAGATGTCATGTATGACGTGACTTGCCCGAAATGCGGCAACGAGATGCAGCTCACGGAAGACGAGCTGCTCAACGAGCCGTATAAATGCCCGAAATGCGGCGAGCCGCTTGAGTTCGAGTTCGACGAGGACGACGAGGACGACGAGGGCTGATTCTGTGCTTCCGGCTCCCCTGAGCGCCTGCGCGCCCGGGGGAGTTTTTTCGGCCGTCGGCACGGATCGGGCGCCGCAGACATAGGATGTGCCGGGGGATCTTTATGAGGGAACGCTGCGAACGTCTGCTCTGCGTGAAGTCCATTGTGACGCTCTCACTCACGGCGATTTTCTGCGTGCTGGCGCTGCGGGAAAGAGTCGACGCCAGCCAGTTTCTGACGACGTTTTCCATCGTCATTTCGTTCTACTTCGGCACGCAGCACGAGCGCGGAACGTGAATCCGCAGGGAGGGAAGCGCCGTCGAGTCGATGCCGAATGCGGTGCTTCCCCAGACTTTCCCTTGACACTCCGCGCTGCTTGCGGTATACTATTACGGAATCTAAGGAAAAGAGCTTTGGAACATCATGATTGAATATATCGACATTGACCACGCGCAGGAGATGGACGAATTCGTCCGTCAGCACGAATATGCGCACTTTATGCAGACCTCGCTCTGGGGGCGCGTGAAGAAGGACTGGGGCTGGCACGGCGTGATCTGCCGCGCCGAGGACGGCTCGATCCGCGGCACGATGGCGCTGCTTGAGCACAAGGTGCATTATTTCAAGACCGGCCTGCTCTATGCGCCGCGCGGCCCGATCGTCGCGCCGGATGATTTTTCCACGCTTGAGGAGCTGATTGACGCGGGCAGGCAGCTTGCCAAGAAGCGCGGCGACTATGTGTTCCGCTTCGATCCGCGCATTGAGGAGCAGAACACCGCGTTCTCCGATGAGGTCAGGCGCCTCGGCTTCACGCAGGACATGGCCTCGGACTATTCGCTGTTCCAGCCGCGCATGTGCTATGTGACCGATCTGCAGGGGCTGACCAAGGACGCGCTGCTGGCGAAATATCGCCGCTCTACGCGCTATAACGTCCGTCTGGCCGAGCGGCGCGGCGTGACCGTGCGCGTCGGCACGCTGGACGATCTGCCCGAGTTCCACCGGATGATGAAGATCACGGCCGCGAAGGATCATTTTGAGGCGCGTCCGTATCAGTATTTCGTTGATTTTCTGACCGGATTGGGCGACGCTGCGCGGCTTTACATCGCCGAAAAGGACGGAAAGGCCGTCGCCGCGACGATCTCGACCGAGTATGGCAACCGTATGTGGCACATGTACGGCTGCTCGGACACGGCCTGCCTGTCCGACCGGCCGAACGAGCTGCTGCAATGGGCGATGCAATCCCACGCGATTGACGCCGGGATCCGTTATTTTGACTATCGCGGCGTCGAGGGCTACCCGGTCGAGGACAACCCCAAGTACGGCCTGCATGACTATAAGCAGGGCTTCGGCGCGGAGTTTCACTCCTATGTCGGCCAGTTTGACACGACCGTTCGTCCGGTCATGAAAAAGCTCGTCCTGACGCTCCAAAAATTCTATCACAGATAAAACGCAGCAACGCGGAACCGAAAAAATCGGTTCCGCGTTGCTTTGTCGAGATTCTGTTTTGTGTGTTATTTGCTCCGTCTGCGGCGCTTGGGACGCAGCTCCTTGGCGGCCATGCGCAGGTCGTGCCTGCGCATCTGATTGTCAAAGATCAGCCGGAAGAAATACATCAGCGTCGGACAGGCGAGGATCAGAATGATGAGCGTCAGCAGACACGGTGTATGGATCGCCTGCACCTCAAAGAAGGAGGGCATCACCGTCAGCGCTCCGATCATAAGCGCCAGCATCGCGGCGAACACCGCAACGCGCAGCTTGGTGAAGGGCTGCGAGACATAGAACAGCGTCATAAAGCCGACGGAGGCAACGATCCACATTGCCATTGTGCTCAGGTCCTCCGGGCACTTGAACATGTCGCTCAGGAAGGCCGCAAGCAGCACAAGAATGATGTTGGTCAGACCGCCGGGCATGGCCTTGCGGATCACGTTGCGCAGGAATCGTCCGCTGACCTTGGCATAATTCGGCTCGAGGGCGAGGAAGAACGACGGAATGCCGATCGTCAGTGCGCTGATGAGCGACATTTGAATCGCCTGAAGCGGGAAGGGGAAGCCGACGAAGAGCAGCACGAGCGTAAAGACCAACGAGAAAATATTTTTCACGAGGAAGAGGGAAGCGGCGCGCTGGATGTTATTGATGACGCGGCGTCCCTCTGCCACGATGCTCGGCATCGCGCTGAACTGCGAGTCGGTCAGAACGATCTGCGCCACCTGTGAGGCGGCCTGACTGCCGGAGGCCATGGCAATGCCGCAGTTGGCGTCCTTGAGCGCAAGCACGTCGTTGACGCCGTCGCCGGTCATGGCCACAATGTGCCCGGCCTGCTGGAAGGCATGCACGAGCTTGCGCTTCTGCTCGGGCGTCACGCGGCCAAAAACGGTGTAGCGCTGCACGGCGTCGTCAAAATCCTTGTCCGATTGCAGCGTCGTGGCGTCGACATAGCGGTCGGCGTGCTCGATGCAGGCGCGCGCGGCGACCTCCGAGACAGTCACGGGGTTGTCGCCGGAGATCACGCATACCCGCACACCCTGCTGGGCAAAATATTTAAAGGTATCCGGCGCATCGGGACGGACGAGGTTGTTCAGATAGATCAGCGCGATCGGCGTGACGGCGCTGCAGTCGAGCGACGGCTCGAGCGGCTTTTCATAGCCCGCGAGCAGCAGCACGCGGCAGCCTCTGGCCGACCACGGCTCGGCATTCTCGCGGATCGTGTCATAATACGCGCCCATGATAAACTCCGGCGCGCCGACCACATAACGACCGTTTTCGCCGAAATCCGCGCCCGACCACTTGGTCGACGAGGAGAAGGGAATGCGCCGCACGGCCGTCCACGTCGTTCGGCCGGAAAACTGCTCGGACATGGCGCGGGCGGTATCGTTTTCTGCCTCCTCGCCGGTGTAAAACGCCGAGAGGATGTTTTCAATATCCTGATAGGAGAAGCGCTCCGTCTGGAGCGGGAAGACGTCCGCGACCTCCATCGTCGGCTCGGTGATCGTTCCGGTCTTGTCCACGCAGAGCACGTCGACGTGCGCCAGTGTCTCGATGCAGTTCATGTCCTGCACAAGCACGCGGCTCTTGGTCAGCTTCAGGCAGCTCACGGCGATGGCGACGCTGGTCAGAAGATACAGTCCCTCCGGGATCATGCCGATCAGCGCGGCGACCGTCGCCTCAATGGAGTCCTTGAGCGGCAGGTTCAGACCCGAGCTGAGATACTGCCGCAGGAAGAGCATGATGCCGACCGGGATCAGGATAATGCCGACGACGGTGATGAGCTTGGTCAGGGAGTCCATCATGTCCGACTTCGTCGAGCGCACGTCGCGGCGCGCCTCCTGCGCCAGCTTTGCCGCATAGCTCTCCGCGCCGACGTGCGTGAGCTGGGCGCGGCCTCTGCCGGAGATCACGAAGCTGCCGGATTTCAAAACGTCGCCCGGATTTTTGATGATCGCATCGGCCTCGCCGGTCAGCAGCGACTCGTTGACCTGAAGCTGCCCGGCACGCACGACCGCATCCGCGCAGATCTGATCTCCGGCGGCGAATTCCACGATGTCGTCGCGCACGAGCTGATCGGTGCGCAGCTTGATGCGCTGCCCGTCGCGCATGACAAAGAGCGAGCCGGTCGTGACGAGCGTCAGCTTGTCCACGGCGCGCTTGGCGCGCGTCTCCTGAAAAATTCCGATCACGGTGTTCGCGATCGCCACGAGCAGGAAGGTCATATTCTTGAACGACCCGACGATCAGCAGCGCAGCCGCGAGGACGATGAAGATCAGATTGAAGAACGTGAAAACATTTTCCTTGATGATCTGCTTTTCACTGCGCGTATTGGAGGCGGGTGTCACGTTTCGAAGCCCGTTTTTTGACCGCAGCACAACCTCCTGCATACGCAGACCGACGTTCACGTCGGCCGAGACGACCGGTATCGGACGGTATGCAGGCTGTGTTTGCTTATTTGTCTTTTTCATGGCATTCTCCCGATTTTGCAAACTGTAAGCATTATAGCACACGAAGCCGGAAAAATACACCACTTCCGGCAAAAATTCAGGAAAAATTTATACATTTGGGGCTTGATTTTTGCTTCGGCCTGTGATAATATATACTGGTCTGAAAATGGGTGGTCCTCTGCGGCGCGGTCAACGCCGGAACGAACGCCTAATAAACAAGGAGGACAAAAGCTATGGATTTGATGAAGGCTCTGACCAGCCAATACATGAAGGAAGAACTGCCGCAGATGAATGTCGGCGACACGGTTCGCGTTCATGTCAAGATCAAGGAAGGCGCTCGTGAGAGAGTGCAGGTGTTCGAGGGAACCATCATTGCCCGCAAGCATGGCGGCATTGAGGAATCCATCACCGTCCGCCGCCTGAGCTACGGCGTCGGCTGCGAGAAGGTTTTCCCGGTTCATTCTCCGAGCATCGTGAAGGTCGAGACCGTTCGCCGCGGCAAGGTTCGCCGTGCGAAGCTGTACTATCTCCGCAACCGTCTGGGCAAGGCCGCAAAGGTCAAGGAGAGAGTGTAATCCAAAAGCAAACATCCCGTGTTTCCCAAACGGAAGCGCGGGGTTTTGTTTTCTGTTCGCGCAGCAAAAACAGGCCGTGCAGGGGAGCGGCTTGCTATCCCTGCGCGGCCTGTTTTATTTTGACCGGAATCCGGTCATATTTTTTTGGGGGGGCTGCATGAGGCGGCATCAGACGCCGGTCATGGCCTCGAGCACCTCCAGCGAGGCAAGGTCGATGCCCTTGTGCATGGAAAGCGCCTCATCAATGTCAAAATCGTTGATCGCGCCGTTGTTGAAGCAGACCACGCGGTTCGTGCAGCCCTGCGCAAGCAGGTCGACCGCACGGTAGCCCATGCGCGTCGCCGTCACGCGGTCGCGCCCGGAGGGCGTGCCGCCGCGCTGCACATGGCCGAGCACGGTCACACGCGGATCAAGGCAAATTTCCTCCTTGATGCGGGCGGCAACCTCCATCGCGCTGCCTGCGCCCTCGGCCACCACGACCATGAAATGCGTGAAGCCGTTGAGACGCGCCGAGCGGATCTTTTCAATGACCTCTTTCTGGAAATCCCTGCGCTCAGGGATGAAAACCGCCGTCGCGCCGACCGCAAGTCCGACAAACAGCGCCAGATGACCGGCGTTGCGGCCCATGACCTCCACGACCGAGCAGCGCTCGTGCGATTGCATCGTGTCGCGCAGCTTATCGATGCACTCGATGGCGGTGTTGGCCGCCGTGTCAAAGCCGATGCAGTAATGCGTGCAGGCAATATCATTGTCGATCGTCGCGGGCAGGCCGACCACGGAGATGCCGTATTTGGAGAGCGCCAGCGCGCCGCGGAACGTTCCGTCGCCGCCGATGGCGACGATGCCGTCCAGTCCAAGCAGCTTGCAGGTGTTCACGGCCTTCTGCTGTCCCTCGGGCGTCATGAATTCCTCGCTGCGCGCGGTGTAGAGAATCGTGCCGCCGCGGTTGATGATGTGCGCGACGCTCTTTTCGTCCAGACGCACGATGTCGCCGTTGATGAGTCCGTTCCAGCCGCGCCGGATGCCGATCACCTCGATGCCGAGATGAAGCGCAGAGCGCACGACGCTGCGGACCGCCGCATTCATGCCGGGCGCGTCGCCGCCGCTGGTCAAAACGCCGATCCTGCGGATGGTTTTCTTTGTTTCTGCCATGAAGCTCACCTGACCTTTTGCCGACTTCCGCCGGCGAAATTTTCGATTGTATTTTACCCTTTTTAACGGAAAAAGTAAATAGGGCAGTGGATATTTTTTTCGTCCTGTGGTATAATCGGCGCAGAAAGGGGCGAAATGCGCTATGAAATTTGATGCAAAAAAGGTTCTGAACGAGCTGACCGTCTGGATCCGCGACTGGTTTGAGGAAAACGGCAGGGACTGCAACGCGATCGTCGGCATTTCCGGCGGAAAGGACAGCTCCGTCGCGGCTGCGCTCTGTGTGCGCGCGCTGGGCGTCGACCGTGTGATCGGCGTGCTGATGCCGAACGGAGAGCAAAGTGACATTGCCATGAGCCGTCTGCTTGTCGAGCACCTCGGCATTCGGCATTTCGTCGTCAACATCCACGACGGCTATCAGGGGCTGTTGGGCGAGGTGCGCCGCCATCTGGGCGACGTCAGCCGCGACACCGAGATCAACCTCGCGCCGCGTCTGCGTATGGCCACGCTCTATGCCGTCGCGCAGAGCAACAACGGCCGCGTGGCCAACACCTGCAATCTGTCCGAGGATTGGGTCGGCTATTCCACGCGCTACGGGGACAGCGCCGGTGATTTCAGCCCGCTGTCCATGCTCTGCGTCCGCGAGGTCAAGGCGCTGGGCAGGGAACTGGGACTGCCGGAGTGTCTGGTCGAAAAGGTGCCGATCGACGGCCTCTGCGGCCAGACCGACGAGGAAAAGCTCGGCTTCACCTATGCTACGCTGGATGCCTATATCCGCGACGGCGTCGAGCCGGACGCCGCGACCAAGGCGCGCATCGACCGCCTGTACAAGCTCAACCGCTTCAAGGTGCGCTTTATGGACGTGTTTCCGTATCGACCGGAGTAATCCGAAAGCGTAGATGCTTCACAACGAAGAAGAAAGGACAAAGGCAATTCTAAAGCGTGCTTCTTCGGATGGGTATATACGTCAGAAGCGACAGGAACTACGCCGTATCCGATGGAATATCCTTGCAAAATATTCCTGCACATTCGGAATACTTCTGTTCCTTCTGGTCTTGTTGTTCTGTCTGGCACTCTTGCCGAGACCTGAAAAGTGGCTAGAAGTTGAAATAAACTATCAACAGATTGTAGAGGAATATGTCGGAATTCCAGCCCGCCTACGTTATGTTCTGCAAACATCAGACGGTCAAAAATTTGTTTTCAATGAACGAATCGTATCCATCAATGAAATTCGAAACCAACTGACAGATAGCGAACCCTACACATTGGTATACGCCAATACAGTTCTGGGCGGGAAAATCATCGAAGGATTGCAAAACAGCCACAATATCTTACAGTCACGAGAAGTGTCCGTGCAAATGTGGGAGAAAGATCATAGAGGACTGCAAGTTGCCATTTGTGCAACATGTTTGCTCGAAGCAGTTGCATTGATTCTAATCGACCGAATCTGGTGCAGAAAGGATCACGCAAGAATCAGCTGCCTAAAAACAAGGATGAACCAACGCAAGTCAAAAGAATTATAGGTACTATTTGAATTTGATATAGGGAACCTCTGATTCAATTGCAAGAGCGGTCAGCGAGGGATTTTGTACCAAATTGAGGTTTGAAAAGTGCAGGAATCCTTTGTGTATTTCAAGATTTTCAAACCGACAACTTGGGGCAAAAGACCCGCTGAGCGCCGCTGCCGATTGATTCAGAGGTTCCCTAAAGGAGTGAATTGGTGCACAGGCCGGATATAGAAAACCTGTGCATCTATTTTCTGATTATGAGCAATCAGAACGGGGGATTAATCATGCAGCATAAGAGAATTCTTAAACTGACGATGTTGGTAATAGCTGCAATTTTAAGTTTCTTGGTGCTGTTACATGTCGGAAGAAATCAATTGCGAAAGCTCTGGTTTCTCGATAACGGGTCGGTATCTTTGCAGATGCAGGAGAAGACCTTGTTCGAAAGGCTCGGCGAACCAGATAAAACGACTCAGCCAATAGAAAATCAGCGCCAGCGCATTCTGACATACACAGATGCTTTTGTTTCTTTCGGGAGCGGCGCGCCTCGGGTGGATTATCTGGTGAACATTCACACCGATCGCGTGGAATGTGTTATGACCGAAATCCCGGCGGATTCTCAGGAGGATGCGGAAAAGCTCAGGGATACCATCATCGGCATGATCCGCGAGCACTATCATGCTGTCCGTTTTTTACTTACAGAATCGGACATTCCGGATGGCTGCTGTATTTGCCTAAAGGGCGTTGACACGTTTTATGTGTCGATCAGGCAGAATGCCCAAGCCGGTGCGTGGAGTGTCGGGATCGAGGCTGCAAGCCAGTCCTAAGGAACAGCATTATCTCTGATTTGGGTCAGCATGAACGTGTGACATCCTTTGAGTATTTCGTTTTTGGACTATAATTTCATGATTCCTGTGCCGGGTGTGGAGGTGAGGCAGTGCGGCGGTTCGCGGCATTTCCGCCGCACCCCCTCCGCACCCGGTTTTTCCAAAGAATTTCCAAAAGGCTAGCGTCATCGAACCCCCATTCCGTGCGAGACCGCCCTATGAGGCTGCACCCTTACGCTAAATCGTTAAATCGTTAGCGCGTGAAAGCAGTGGCCTCTTTGACGATTGTTGTAGTCTCCAACAATCAACACGCTAAAGCGTTAGCGCGTTAAAGTGCCAACTGCTTTTGCGCGGACAGCTTGCGCCTTCCCCGAGCGGCGCAGAGCCGTCCCCTGACAGCCCAACACTAGGCTGCTTATGCCAACAAACCAACGCGCTAAATCGCTAAATCATTAAAGATTTGGAGCTTCATTCCGTTTCCGACAAGGCCGTCCGGCGAGATCATGTCCGCGGACGAGGTCGAGCCGATTGAGGCTGAGGTGGCGGAAGAGAACGCCGTTGCGACGCGGGGCACGCACTTGGCCTCGACGCAAACGGTCACGCACGAATACCTGACGCAGAGCGGCAAGGTCATGCGCAAGACGGTCAAAACGGACGGCACGGTCACGGTAGTGCTTGCCTTCATTTGATAAAGCCAATTTTGAAGTCTGCGGCTACCGCAAAAATTCTTTCACCCATAACTTAATCGCGAGAGGGCTATTTATGCACATATTTCCATTTGTTGCCTTTTCAGTGCTCTTTTTTGTATTTTATTGCCTTAATTACTGCGTGTTCTCGGTTGCCTTACAGGACGATGTGGAGTTCTGCAAGGGGAAGAAACGCGTAAAAAGCCGAAAGAAACAGAAAGGATTCTGGAAAAAGTTTTTGTTTTTGGACATCAGAAAAGAAGTGATTTTGTGGCATTATCTGCTGTTTTGGGTGAATCTGGGCGCATTTGTAACGGCCTGTGCGGCAATGCTCGCCTTTTTCATACATGAGAGCACAATTGTCACGAGCGTATTCTTGACTGCGTGCGCCGTTGTATTTCTGACGCTCGGAGTAGCGTGTTATATAAGATGGCCAATCTATGCCGGAAACATGGTCAGAAATCGGGAAAAATACAAGAGAAAGGGGAGACGATATGAAAAGAATTAGGAAATATCGGTGGTATCATCCTGCATACTATGCCAAACTCGAGAGATGGCTTTCCGAAATGAGCGAACAGGGGCTGCGCCTGTGTCGCTATGGACGTCTTTGGTATGAATTTGAACCCGAAACACCGAAGCAATGTCATTATTTTGCGTATTGCGGCAGGCTGGGAAATCGGCGTGGAAACGGAAAATACGATTTCTTAATGCTCTATCCATTCGTGGCAGCGAATATTGGAAGATCAAAAGGGAGTTCGAAGCTGAATCGTTTTTCACAAAAGGCACTTGTGGATAAGAAAATTATTGAAATCGACGAGAAGAAATCAGAACAGTGCTATAAAGACATGATTGCAGATCGAAACAGTATGTACCGGCACTATTTGATGAAACAATTAGGGAACCTCTGAATAAATCAGCTGCGGCGCTCAGCGGGTCTTTTGCCCCAACTTATCGGTGTGAAAATCTTGAAATACGTAAAGGATTCCTGCGATTTCCAAACCTCAATTTGGAAACAAAATCCCTCACTGACCGCTCTTGCGATTTAATCAGAGCTTCCTTAGGTGTTTTGGCCGGCTTCTTGGTAGCGCTGACCATTCTATTCGTTCTGTCCTGAGCTGAAAATCATAAGCACGGAGCTGGACACCGACGGCGGCACGTTGCAGCGCACGGAGCACATTCTTCCGAACAGTGGGGGAGCAGCCGATTGATTGCAAAGATCCGGTGGAAAGAGCAAAATCAAGGGGGCCATCATCTCAAATGAAAGACGTAATCAAAACAGTTGTTCAAATCGTGCACATTCTGTCGTTTTGCGGTACGCTGCTCTGCGGAGTGCTCGGTGTTGTATATGAAATCATTGGCCCTGTCAAATACAAACAATTACTGTCTTCGTTTGGTATTTCTAAGGGATTTGAGCGCACTTGGATTTGGGCAGTGGTGATGCTGATTTTGTTACTCTCAGCCCACTTTATTAAAGCAGAATTATTATCTAATACTGATTCTTGATTCAATATTTTAATCAAGAATCAGTATAAAAACAGGGAAATGGTGCCGAACTATCCGGTATCCGAAATGGCCGAATAGCACCCGGCTATTTTTCGTGCGCTTTGCAGCTCTCTTTCCCAACGCAACAAAATAAAAATTTTGTTGCGTTGGATGAGGTAATGTGCTATAATAGAGGCAGAAACGGATGCGGTCAGAAAAATGAAGCGCTGATGTGCAAGGCGTGCCTTGAGGCGGCCGCTTCGTGGCCGTCCTCGAGAAGTCATAGCCTCGGCGGTTTCTTCGGCTCGATAGCGCCGCAGAAATGTCTTTGACGTATTTATTTCTCTGAACCGGCCAATGCCAAACGACGCGCTCATAATATAAACGCTGGAAAGCAATTCATACTAGGGAATCTCTGAATAAATCAGCTGCGGCGCTCAGCGGGTCTTTTTCCCCAACTTATCGGTCTGAATATTTTGAAATACGTAAAGGATTCCTGCAAGTTTCAAACCTCAATTTGGAAACAAAATTCCTCGCTGACCGCTCTTGCGATTTAATCAGAGCTTCCCTAAAATCTGTTAAAAAGCTTGACGAGCTTTTTATAGCGCCAACAGTGCTTCAGATTCTGCATGAGACGGCGCAGCGTGCGTGCGCACGATGCGAGTGTGCAAAGCACACGGGATTCATGATTCAATATATTCAATATTTTAATCAAGAATCAGTATCAAAAGCCGTGAAAAAATACCTCGACTGATCGAGAATCGAAAACCCGGCGGAGCATCTTCCGCGCGCACAGCGGCAACGATGCTGGCATCCGGCCTGTTGCTGCGCGAAGGACGCGGCTTCTTCGGGCAGCCCGACAGTTACACGCAGCAGGTCAGGAATTTTGCTCCAAATTGAGGTTTGAAACTTGCAGGAATCCTTTACGTATTTCAAAATATTCAGACCGATCAGTTGGGACAAAAGACCCGCTGAGCGCCGCTGCCGATTCATTCAGAGGTTCCCAAGGCTTGACATCCGGGGCATCCTTTGCTATCATAAAAACTCCGTCGGAGGTATCGTCATGCAAGCTTATTCGGACGCGCCGCAGCTCCTGCGCGAATTTCTCTCGTATCACGAGACGATCAAGGGGCAATCCGCGCTGACGATCAAGGAATACTACCTTGATCTGCGGATGTTCCTGCGCTTTATGGTGTTGGTCAAAAAGGAGCTGCCGTATCACACAGAGCTTGACAGCATCAGCATCAAGCAGGTCGATCTTGCGTTTATAAAAACGATAATGGTTACTGATATTTTTGATTTCCTTTCCTATCTGTCCAATGACCGACCGACCGATGAGCCGTCCGACCGTGGCATCGGCGCGGCGGCGCGCGCGCGGAAGCTCTCGGCGATCAAATCCTTCTATAAATATCTAACCGTGCGCACGAAGCAGCTCACGGAAAACCCGGTCAAGGAGATCGAATACCCCAAAATTCGCAAATCCCTCCCGAAATATCTGACGCTTGAAGAGTCAAAAAAGCTGCTCTCCTCTGTTTCCGGTGTGAACGCAAAGCGCGATTACGCGATTCTGATGCTCTTTTTGAACTGCGGCATCCGCCGCGCCGAGCTGGTTGGATTGAATCGTTCGGACGTATATGATGACCGAATTCGCGTTACAGGCAAAGGAAACAAGGAGCGCATTGTCTATTTTGGATCGTCGTGCAAGCGGGCGATCGACGATTATCTGGTCGAACGCAACAAAAAAGTGCTTTCGGACGACCGGGCGTTATTCGGCTCGCGCGATAACAACCGCATCAGCGTGACGGCGGTGCACCGACTCGTCAAAAAGCATCTGCTTGCGGCCGGTCTGGACGCGAATCTGCTCTCGGCGCACAAGCTGCGGCACACGGCCGCGACGCTGATGCTGTCAAACGGCGTCGATGTCAAGACGGTTCAGGAGGTCTTGGGGCATGAGCACCTGAACACGACCGAAATTTACACGCACATTGAGAATACAGAGCTGAAAATCGCGGCGGAGGCCAATCCCCTGTCGCACATCGATAAGGAGTAAAAAATGAGGAAAACACTGGTTTTTGACCTTGACGGCACACTTTTGAACACTCTGGAGGATTTGAAAAACAGCACGAATTTTGCGCTCGCGCAGTACGGCTACCCGGCGCGCACGCTCCCGCAGATCCAGGCAGCGGTCGGAAACGGGCTGCGCCGTCTCGTCGCCGGTTCGGTTCCGGAGGGCACAGACGACGCGCGGATCGACGCGCTGTTGGCTGCGCTCAAGGCGCATTATCTTGAGCACTGCATGGACTGCACGAAGCCCTATGACGGTGTGCTGCCGATGCTCGAGGCGCTGAAGCGCGCGGGGTATCATTTTGCGATCGTCTCGAACAAGGCCGACCCGATGGTGCAGGTGCTGCGCGCGCACTATTTTGACACGTTGATCCCGATCGCCTGCGGCGAGACCGATCAGATTCGCCGCAAGCCCGCGCCGGATATGGTGCACGCGGCGCTGAAAAAGCTCGGTGCGGATGCAGCGGACGCCTATTACATCGGCGATTCGGACGTCGATATTATGACCGCGAAGAATTCCGGTCTCCCCTGCCTCTCCGTTACGTGGGGCTTCCGTGACCGCGCGTTCCTGCTGGAGCACGGGGCGGAAGTGTTGTTCGACTCCCCTGCCGAGCTGGTCGATTTTTTAACAAAATAAACGGAAACCCGTCCGATTTCGATAAAATCGGACGGGCTATTATTATTTTTTAATATTATTTGATGGGCGCAAGGGCACGGGGCAGAATGCCGTTCATCTGCGCAATAGCCGTTCCGTAATTCGTGACCGGAACGCCGTGTGCGCGGCACGCGGACAGTCTGGCGCGCATCTCCTGCGCGTTGAGCATACATCCGCCGCAGTGGATCACGAGTGCGAAGCCGGTCGGATCGTCCGGGAATTCCCCGCCGGACGTGAAGCGGAAGCGCAGCTTTTTGCCGGTGTAGGCCTGCAGCCAGCACGGAAGCTTTTCCGTGCCGATGTCGCCGCATTGCCGGTGGTGCGTGCAGCCCTCGGAGATCAGGACGGTGTCGCCGTCCTGCAGGCGCTTTAACGCGTCCGCGCCGTGGACAAGCAGCTCCAGATCACCCTTATAACGTGCGAAGAGGATCGAAAACGAGGTCAGCGGGACGGATTCTGGGACGAGCTTCGCAACAAGTCGGAACGCCTGCGAATCCGTAATGACGAGCTGCGGCGGCGCGGTCAGAAGCGCAAGCGTCGCCTCCAGCTCGGTTTCGCGGCAGACGAACGCAGGAATGCCGTGGTCGAGCAGCTCACGTAGGGTCTGCTGCTGCGGCAGGATCAGCCGTCCCTTCGGCGCTGCCTTGTCGATCGGCGTGACGAGCACGACCGGCAGACCCGGCCGCAGCAGATCACAGACCAGAAAGCGCTCCTGCTGCGTCAGCGGGCGCGCCAGAGCCGCAAGCGCCTCCTTCAGCTCATGCACACCCTGACCGGTCGACGCACTCACGGCCAGTCCGTTTTCGGGGACGGACGCGACAAGGTCGGCCTTGTTGAAAACCGTTAGATATGGCTTTTTCTCGGCCTCAAGCTGACGCAGGAACGCCTCGTCCTCCGGCTGCAACCCGAGGACTGCGTCCACAACGAGCACGGCGACGTCGGTTTTGCGCAGCGCCTGACGCGCCTTTTCCACACGCAAAAGTCCCAGCTCGCCTTCGTCGTCCAGTCCCGGCGTGTCGAGGATCACGACCGGGCCGACCGGCAGCAGCTCCATGGCCTTCTTGACCGGGTCTGTGGTCGTGCCGCGCACGTCGGAGACAACACTGAGCGCCTGCCCGGTCACGGCGTTGACAAGACTGGATTTTCCTGCGTTGCGCCGCCCGAAAAAGCCGATGTGTACGCGCTCGGCGGACACGGTATCGTTCAACGACATGGTGCTTCCTCCTCGCTCCGCTCAGAAGCGGAAATCGCGGCGATCGGAATGCTTGATGGCCTCGATATTCTCGGCCGCAATGCGGCGGGCGTTTTCGTTCGGAATTTTCTTCAGCTCCTGCTCGATCAGCTCATAGCCGAGCTTTTTCGTTTCGTCGCTTGCGTAGTCGACCAGAAATTCCGCAAGCGTCATAAGCGCGTTCGGCTGGCAGCAATTCTGGATCTGTCCGGTCTTGCAGAGGGACATAAAGCGGTCGCCGGTGCGCCCCTCGCGATAGCACGCGGTGCAGAACGACGGAATGCAGCCCTGCTCCATCAGCCAGCGGACAACCTCGTCCAGGCTGCGCTGGTCGGAAACGTCGAACTGCTCGGAATCGTGCGGCCGCTCGTCCTCGGTATAACCGCCGACGGAGGTACGCGACGCGCCACTGACCTGACTGATGCCGAGCTGCAGCATTTTTTCGCGCACGGCCTGCGTCTCGCGGGTCGAGACGATCATGCCAGTGTAGGGCACGGCGATGCGGATGCAGGCCGTGATCTTCTCAAAGATCTCGTCGCTCAGACCGTTGTCGAAGGCGTCCGGATCGATGTCGTCGGCGCGCTTGACGCGCGGGACGCTGATCGTATGCGGGCCAACGCCGTGGACGGCCTCGAGGTGCTCGGCGTGCATCAGCAGGCCTGCAAACTCATATTTATATTTTTCCAGACCGAACAGCACGCCCAGACCAACGTCGTCGATACCGCCCTCCATGGCGCGGTCCATCGCCTCGGTATGATAATCGTAGTCATGCTTCGGGCCGGTCGGATGCAGCGCGAGATAGCTCTCCTTGTGATAAGTCTCCTGAAAGAGAATATAGGTGCCGATGCCGGCCTCCTTGAGCCTGCGATAGTTCTCGACGGTCGTTGCGGCGATGTTGACGTTCACGCGGCGGATCGCGCCGTTCTTATGCCGGATGGAATAGATCGTTTTGATGCACTCGAGAATGTACTCGATCGGATTGTTGACGGGATCCTCCCCGGCCTCGATGGCAAGGCGCTTGTGCCCCATATCCTGAAGCGCGATGACCTCCGCGCGCACCTCGTCCTGCGTCAGCTTTTTGCGGGCAATGTGCTTGTTTTTCAGATGATAGGGGCAGTAAACGCAGCCGTTGACGCAGTAATTTGACAGATAAAGCGGCGCGAACATCACGATGCGGTTTCCGTAAAATGCGAGCTTGATCTCCTCAGCCAGCCGATACATCTCCTCGACCTTCTCGGGAATGTCGCAGGCCAGCAGGACGGAGGCCTCGCGATGGGTCAGGCCGGCGCAGTGCACCGTTTTTCCGTCGCGGACGGGACGCGCCTTTTCCAGCAGGCGGTCGATCAGCTCGACGTTGCGCTTGTTCTCCTCGGCGTAGCGGAGCGTCTCCAGAATTTCCTCGTGATTGATGAATTCCTCTGCCTTGAGGGATCTCGGATCATAAATTGCCATAGCTTGTTCTCTTTTCTGATTTATAAAATGATGTCGCCGCGGTCAACGGTCACGGCGAAGCCGATGGATGCCATACGCGCGCGCATAAAGGCGATGCACTGCGCCGACTCGTCCCCGGTGCAGATTTTGTGGTCATATAGTGCGTATTTTTTGCGCTCAGACGTCGGCGAGAGGTTCGGCATGACGACGTTCGCGCCCGCAAGAATGCCCTTTTCGCGCCCATGCGGGTCGACCGTGCCGAGCGCGGTGGTCGCGGGGATGAGCATATGCGGATGCATCAGGCGCAGCAGCGAGAGCAAAAAGCAGGTCAGCTCCCCGCTGCCGCCGGGATAAGCGCCGAACGGTGTGTCCTTCTGCGGCAGGAACGGGCCGATGCCGCACATCTCCGGCTGGAAGCCCTCGATGAATTTCAGATCCTTGGCCAGGCTCTGCGGCGTCTGGAAGGGCGAGCCGACCATAAAGCCGCAGCCGGTCTGAAAGCCCAGCGCCTTGAGGTCGCGCAGACAGCGCATCCGGTTTTCAAAGGACATCGAAGCGGGATGCAGCCTGCGATAGTGTGCGGGGTCGGCCGTCTCATGACGCAGGAGGTAGCGATCCGCCCCGGCCTCGCGCATGGCGCGGTAGGCCTCGGTTGGAAACTCTCCCAGCGAGAGCGTCACGGCGCAGTCCGGGTAGTCCCGCTTGATGCGGCGGACAAGGCCGCAGACCGTCTCGAGCGAAAGGCAGCCCTCGCCGCCCTGCAAAACAAAGGTGCGGAAGCCGAGCGCGTGTCCCTCGGCGCAGCAGCCGAGGATCTCCTCGGGCGTCAGGCAATAGCGGGGCACGGCGGCGTTCGAGCGGCGGATGCCGCAGTAATAGCAGTCGTTTTTGCAGCGATTGCCGACCTCGATCAGGCCGCGGACGAAAATACGGTTTCCGTAAATTTTCTTCCGCGCGTCATCGGCCAGCGCGGCAGCGTACTGCGCCAGCTCGGGCGTGAAGCCAGTGACGAGCGCGGCATATTCCGCCTCGGTGAGGCGCTCCCCTGCTGCAAGCCGGTCAATCAGCCGCCGCATGGGTGACGTTGGAATAGGCCGTTTTGACGCTGATGCCGTCGAGATTGCCGATCTTCCCGGCGAGCGCCGAGATCGTGTCCTGCGGCGCGTCGATGGCGACGGAGACGACGTTCACGCCGCGTTCCCGGCACGGAATGCCCATCCGGCCGAAGATATAAGAGCCGTATTCATGCAGCAGCGCGTTGAGCGCCGCAGCAGAGTCGGTATTTTCCACAATGATCGCCATAACGGCAATGCGAGATTCCATAAAAGCCCTCCAAAAATCAAAAAATGGCTGCACTCCGAGCGGGTGCAGCCATAGAAAGAGCAGAGCGGCGCACCTTTCAGGCAGCAGCCGAAGCCGCTTACTGTCAGGAGTACACAGGTATTCTATCACAGATTGTCGAAAAATGGAAGTCAGATGCCGAGAATTTTTTTGTAATACGGCCAGAGGCCGGTCTTCTCCGGATAATGCGGCGCAAGCTGACAGAGGTCGGTGCCGGGGTATTCGTTTCCCTCGATGATAGCAGGGCCGTCCGGCGTGATGGCGACATCCCAGCCGACATGGCGCATCTGCGGGATCTCGCGCGCCGCGCGCTTGGCTAGCGCGATGGCCTCCGGGATCATCGGCAGCTGATAGCCGACGAAGCGGATGTGCGTATCCGGATGCTCGTCATAGACGTTAAAATAATCGTCCGTCGCAACGGAGACGATCCGACCGTCCGGGTCGACGCGGCACATGATGCCGCCGCGCCCGGCGTTGTCGCAGCAGCCGCCGCCCGTTCCGATCTTGAGCGTGATATAGGCGATCAGCACGTCCTCGCCGACGACGTCGGTCAGGATGCGCAGGGTATTGACGGAGCTGGGATGCAGTGCTGCGATCTGCGGATGCTGAGCAAGCACCTGCTCCAAAACCGTCAGCCCGTGCTCATGCAGGTAGGCCAGCATGGCCTCGGCATCCGAAAAATCCGCAACGCGCAGCTTTTCCACGCCGCGGCCGCTGTCGCCGTGGTTCGGCTTGGCAAAAATTGCCTCCTGTCCGGCGCAGAACGCGGCAAGCTCCTGCACCGTGGCCGTCTCGCCGTTGAGCGTGCGGCGGCACAGATAGGGCGCGAAGCGTTTGTTGAAGCGGTTCTTGTCGTCAAACTCCTCGGCGTAGGAATAGTCGTTCATCGCTTGCAGGACCTTTTTGTTGCGCATACGCGTCAGATAGGTGTCGCGCTGTCTGCCGTTCATGGCGTAAAAGCCGAACATGGCATAGTCGTAATAGCCCGCGCCATAGCGCACGGAGCACCAGAGAATGCTCAGGAAGGTGCGCGCCTTGCTGTGGCCGCTCTTTTCCTTGACCGTTTCGAGGATCGGCTTCATTTTATCGAATCGCGCGCCACGCACGACGCGCATCAGGTAGTTCAGATTTGGCATGGCTTGTCCCCTTGTTTTTTTACAGTGCGACGGCGATCGCCTCGCTGAGATTTCGCGCGCGCAGGAGCTGCAAGCCCTCCGGCGCTTTGATCGCGGCGGTGCCGCTGCGCGGGATAATGCAGTGTGTGAAGCCGAGCCGGTGGATCTCCGTCAGGCGCAGCTCGAGCTGACGCACGGAGCGGATCTCGCCGGACAGGCCGACCTCGCCGATGGCCGTCATGGTGTCGGCGATCGGCTTGTCCCGGTAGGCCGAGGCCGCCGCCAGCAGCACCGGAAGATCGGCCGCAGGCTCGTCGAGCCGCAGACCGCCGATGACATTGAGATAGACGTCGGCGTTGGAAAAATGCAGACCGCCGCGCTTTTCCAGAACGGCCAGAAGCATCGCCGCACGGTTATAGTCAAAGCCATTGCAGCTTCTGCGCGGGACGCTCAGCGTCGTCGGCGAGACGAGCGCCTGCACCTCGGCCAGAATCGGCCGCGTGCCCTCCATGACGCAGGCGACGCAGGTTCCGGACGTGCCGAGCGGACGGCCGGAGAGCAGCATTTCCGACGGATTCGGCACCTCGGTCAGGCCGGTGTCGGCCATTTCAAAGACGCCGATCTCGTTGGTCGAGCCGAAGCGGTTCTTCGCCGCGCGCAGCAGCCGATAGGACGTGTGCGACTCGCCCTCAAAATAGAGCACGCAGTCGACCATGTGCTCAAGCACCTTCGGCCCGGCGATGACGCCCTCCTTGTTGATGTGGCCGACGATGAAGACCGTCACGCCGCTGCTCTTGCAATACTGCATCAGGCGCATCGTGCAGTCCTTGACCTGCGTGACCGAGCCGGGCGAGGCCTGCTTGTCCTCGGTGAAGAGCGTCTGGACGGAGTCGACGATCAGCACGTCGGGCTTCAGCCCGTCGGCCGAGGTCAGAACCTCGTCGAGATTCGTCTCGCAGAGGAAAAACAGCTCGTCCCCGCTCACATGCAGCCGTTCTGCGCGGAGCTTGAGCTGACTGGCGCTCTCCTCGCCGGAGACGTAGAGCACGCGCTGCTGCTCGGTGATCTTCTGGCAGATCTGCAGCAGCAGGGTCGATTTGCCGATGCCCGGCGCGCCGCTGACGAGCACCAGCGAGCCGCGCACCGCGCCGCCGCCGAGCACGCGATCCAGCTCACCCATGCCGGTGGAAAACCGGCTGGCCTCCTCCGGCTGAATTTCGCTCAGCCGCTTCGGGCGGCTCACGGCCGTTGCGCGTGCAGCGGGCGCGGCTGCCTTGCGCCCGGTGGATGCCGCCGGAGGCGTATACTCCTCCAGCGTGTTCCACTGGCCGCAGGAGGGGCAGCGCCCCGCCCATTTTGCGGTCTCATTGCCGCAGCTTGTGCAGAGAAAAACGGTTTTAGCCTTCATATTGTGCTCCTATTGTCTGAAAGATCGTGCAGCCGATCACGGCGGCCAGCTTGCGCTGATAAGTCTCCTGCTGCAAAAGCTGCGCCTCGGCCGGGTTCGACAGAAACCCGCATTCGATCAGCACGGCCGGGCATGTCACATGCTCCAAAAGATAGATACCGCTCGCCTGCTTGATCCGTCGGTTGTTTTTCGGGTCGAGCTGCGCGCAGAGCTGCTCCTGCAGGGTCTGCGCGAGCCGCTTGCTCTCCTCGGAGCTTCGGTAAAAAACCTGTGCGCCGCGATACTGCTCCTGCTCAAAGCGGTTTTGATGCACGCTCACGAGCCAGCAGCCCGGAATCGACTCGACCAGCGCGACACGATTGCGGATGTCGGAGCTTTTGCGCTGGGCGACCGTCTCCCCTTCCGTGCTGACGCTGACGTCCCCGGTGCGCACCATGCGCGTCGGCACGCCGAGCAGCTGCAAAAAATCATTCAACCTGAGCGTGATCTCCAGATTGAGCCTGCTCTCATAGACCCCCGTCGCGGTCACGGCGCCGCCGTCCTCACCGCCGTGGCCGGCGTCGAGCACCACAACGGGCAGACTGCTGCCGATCGCAGCCGCCTCCTGCGCAGGGCGCGTCCGTTCATAGACCCAAGCCGCGCCGACGGCTGTCAGGCAGACGATCAAATAAAATGCAAGTACCCTTTTCATGCTTCACCAACCCCCGCAACAGCTTATGACGCGCGCTGGGCGGTTAGCATCGTTCTTTTTTATTATATGCCCTCTCACGCGCTTTGTCAAGAATTCCGACCCTTGCAAAGCGCCGGCAAATCTGTTATGATAATGCCTAGAAACAAGAAATGGAGAAACCGATGCATTACCGCTGTTTGGTGCTCGATCACGACGACACCGTCGTCCGCAGCGCCGAGACCGTCAATTATCCCGCGCTTGTCGAAAAATTGAGGCGCGACCATCCCGACCGCTCGATCACCTTCCGGGAATTTATGCTCGAGGTCTTTGACCGCACCTTTTCCGGCATGTGTCAGGATTTTCTGCACCTGACCCCCGAGGAAACGCAGGAGCAGTTTGAATTCTGGAAGGTCTATGTCCGCACGCACATCCCCCCGGCCTATGAAGGCATGGACGCGCTGCTGCATGATTTCCGCGCGCAGGGCGGCTTGGTCTGCGTCTCGTCGCATTCCGGCTGGGAGAACATCACGCGGGATTATCAGCGCGATTTCGGCTTCACGCCAGACCGCATTTATTCCTTCGAGCTTCCGCCCGAGCAGAGAAAGCCCTCGCCCTTTGCCCTTGAGGACATTATGCGCCGGTATTCCCTTCAGCCGCAGGAGCTGCTGATGGTCGACGATATGCGCACCGGGCTGGACATGGCGCGCGCCGTAGGCGTCCCCTTCGCCTGCGCCGGCTGGTCGCACACCGAGCCGGAGATCGCCGACTCCATGCGCCAAAACTGCTCGTGCTATCTGCGCTCGGTCGACGCGCTGCGGGCGCTTGTTTTCGGAGACTGAGGCATTGACAGACGTGATATAATAGATTTGACAGGTGGTGAGAGAATGGAAAGCAAGGGCATCAAGATCATTGCGAAAAACCAGAAGGCGTTTCACGAATATTTTGTCGAGGAACGCTTCGAGGCCGGCATCGAGCTGTTCGGCACGGAGGTCAAGTCCATTCGTCTCGGCACGCTGAACCTCAAGGACGCATGGTGTCAGGTCAAGGACGGTGAGCTCTGGCTGCGCCAGATGCACATCAGCCCCTATGAGCAGGGCAACATCTTCAACAAAGACCCGATGCGCCCGCGCCGCCTACTGATGCATAAACGCGAGATCATGCGCCTGTTCCAGAAGGTCAAGCTCGACGGCTACGCGATTATTCCGATTTCCGTCTATCTGAAAAATTCCCGCGTGAAGGTCGAGATCGCCCTCTGCAAGGGCAAAAAGCTCTATGACAAGCGGCAGGACGCCGCAAACAAGGACGCGCGCCGTCAGATCGACCGCGCGATGAAAGAAAGGACACACCGATGAATCATCCGATTGCTACCATCGAAATGGAAAACGGCGCGGTCATGACCGCCGAGCTTTATCCGGAAACCGCGCCGCAGAGCGTTTATAATTTCATCAGCCTTGCAAACTCCGGCTTCTATGACGGGCTGATCTTCCACCGCGTGATCCCCGGCTTCATGATTCAGGGCGGCTGCCCCGAGGGAACGGGCATGGGAGGCCCCGGCTATTGCATCAAGGGCGAATTCCTCTTCAATGGCGTGGATAACCCCCTGAAGCACAAGCGCGGCGTGCTCTCCATGGCGCGTGCCTCGTCGCCGAACTCCGGCGGCTCGCAGTTCTTCATCATGCATCAGGATGCGCCCCATCTCGACAAGCAGTATGCCGCCTTCGGCAAGCTGACGAGCGGCATCGAGGCCGTCGACGCGATCTGCAAGGTCAAAACCGACCGCAACGACCGCCCCGAGACCGATCAGGTCATCAAGTCCATCCGCGTCGACACACTCGGCGAGACGTACCCGGAGCCGAAAAAGCTGCCGGATCCCTTCCACCGCTAAGGAAGCTCTGATTCAATCGCAAGAGCGGTCAGCGAGGGATTTTGTTTCCAAATTGAGGTTTGGAAATCGCAGGAATCCTTTACGTATTTCAAGATTTTCAAACCGATAAGTTGGGGCAAAAGACCCGCTGAGCGCCGCATCCGATTTATTCAGAGGTTCCCTAAGAAACACCGGGGCAGACTTCCCTGCCCCGCTCTATGGGGGTGTCACGGTTTCGACGGGGACCGTGAGGCAGGAATAGCGAGCCGTGGCGCCTGGCCACGATAAAACGGGCGATTTTTTAAAAATTAACTGACAACAATCAGTACGCTTTCGCTGCTTAATTAGCGGCCGTCCTCCCCGGAAGGTCCACGAGCCGGGCTAGGGCGTGATTCAGTGGAGCCCGTGCGTGCGGTAAGCTTTGCCCGCACCATGCATCATGAAGCTACTGACCTCGTAAGGGTGTTTGCTCCCGTGCGAGGGAGGGAATGTAAATAACAAACTGCGCTCGGAGAAGTTCCTGTCAAGCGATTTTCGGACGGGGGTTCAACTCCCCCCACCTCCACCACAAAGGTACGGTAGCAATGATACAAATTGCTACCGTACTTTTTAATTATTCCCTATGAAAATCCCTTGGTATAAAGCCAAAAGCGAGGTTAGTGGGTTCACATCAGAACCTGCCAACCTCGCTTTTTTCGTTTATGGAGTTTCCGAGCAAACGCTACCGCCGGAAAAAGTGAACCCGCTCTGCCTAACCTTTTAATTTTTCTGGAATAATTAAAAGGTTCGAGGAAAAATTAAAAGGTATCTTTAGATTATTATTTGGAAAAAGCTCGAACAAACTCCTGTTCGCTGATTCTCATTCTTGCAGCAAATCCATCGTAATCCGTTGCGTCCGCAGGGATTTTCAATCCGTGTTTCGTAATATAGCGCCAAAGGCGCGTCAAGAACTACATGAGACGGCTTTTGTGGCTTTTGCCACAAAAGGGCAACACAAAAAGCGGTGCCTTCTTAATAGAAACCAAAGGTTTTTATTAAGAATTAGTATCAGATTCGGGGATTCTCCACGACAAAGCCGCCCGGCAGTGCTGCCGGGCGGCTGGTTTCAATTTTGCTTTGAATGTTTGAAAGACTTATACTAGAATTTGATAAAAAGCAGCTTTTTATAGCACCGAAGGTGCGTCAAATTCTGCACAAGACTGCGCAGCGTGCGTTAGCACGATGCGAGTGTGAGCAGCACACGGGATTCTTGATGAAAGAATTGAATCAGGAATCAGTATTACTTAGTCAGCACATTCTGCACATAGCGCATGAAGATGGTGGCGACCTGTGCGCGGGTGGCGTCGCCCTGGGGCGCAAGGGTCACGGTTTCGCCGTCGCGCATACCGTTGATCAGACCTTCCGCATTTGCCCAACGCATGGCTTCTTCGGCATAGGGGCTGACCTTGTCGATGTCGGGGTATTCCTCCGCATGATCCCCGTCGTTCAGGGGCAGACCCTTGAACTTCGTGTAACGGTAGAGGATGGTTGCCATCTGTTCACGGGTGATCTTGCCGTCCGGGTCGAAGATATTCTCCTCCACGCCGAGGACAATGCCATTCTCCGCAGCCCAGACCACCGCATCGGTGTACCACATGCCGTCGGCAATGTCCTTGAAGGGATTCTCGGCATTCGTCTCCGGCTTGCCCTCCAGACGGTACAGCACGGTGACCAGCATGGCACGGGTCATGGTGGCATCGGGGTCGAAGGTGGTCTCGGAAGTGCCGTAGAACAGACCTGCCTTCAGGACAAAGTCGATGCCGACATGTGCCCAGTTGCTTTCGTCGGGCACATCCACATAAGCCTTGCTGGGACAGCCGTTGCCGCCGTCGCAGGAGGTGAGCATGGGGATGGAGGTCTCCACGGTCGCGCCGCAGTTGACGCAGGTTTGCACCAGAATGCCGGTCTCCGTCAGCGTAGGAGCAGAGGCGACCTTGCCCTCATCCCAATCATGGTCGATGGGCGCGGTGTAAGTATCAGTGTACTTATAGTCGCAGTTCTTGCAGGCATGGGTGGTGAAGCCCAGCTCGGTGCAGGTGGGCTCCGTAACGGTGGCCTCTAGCTCATGGTCGGC
>ENA-UOIY01000148-UOIY01000148.1-human-gut-metagenome-genome-assembly--contig:-P114-NODE-148-length-117053-cov-12.566044_pt1 | contig 117053 bp, 118 predicted proteins | sample MGYA00242335_ERZ723882 | MGnify/ENA metagenome assembly ERZ723882 | reverse complement strand
CCTCTCCCGCGGCTGCAACGCCGACGAGGTCTACAAGATGGCCATCATCACCGCCGCTCTCGCCTGAGCAATAACGTACATAACGCAAAAGGCTCCCGTTCGTGAAAACGAACGGGAGCCTCAGTCTGTCGAAAAAGTCCAGCAACAGCTGGGCTTTTTCGACAGACTGAGACTGCATCCTTTTTTGAGGATGCAGTCTTTTTTTCTGTACTGCGGTGTTACTCCGTTTTTATCGCGGCGACCGTCGCTCTGGCCGCTTCGGTGAGCTTATAAAATTCACCCGCGTCGATCCACGCCTTTTTTGCCAGATTGCCGCCGATTCCGAAGCCTTCGGCGCCCGCGTCCAGGTACTCGCGCACGTTTTTTTCGCTGACGCCGCCGACGGCGAGGATGGGGATGTGGTTCAAGGGGGCTTTTATCGCCTTGAGATAGCCTGCGCCCAGACTGCCCGCCGGGAACAGCTTGACAAAATCGGCTCCGGCGCTGTAGGCCTGTTTGATCTCGGAGGGGGTCATGGCACCGGGAAGCGACACCAAGCCCAGCTCGCGGGTGCGCCGGATCACGGCAATATCAACGTCCGGGGAGATAATATACTGCCCCTTGTGGCGGTGCGTCAGCTCGACCAGCTCCGTGCTCGTTACGGTGCCGGCGCCCACGGACAAACGCCCCGCGAACGTTTCCGCTACCGTTTGGATCGCCTCGGCGGTCTGGATCCAGCTGGACGGGTCTTTCTGATCGTAGGTTATTTCCAGAAGACGCACGCCGCCGTCGTACAGAGCCTGCGCTACCTTGAGACAAAGCCCGGGCTTTACGCCGCGGACGATGGCGATAAGCTTTTCTTCCCGGATCCTGCGAATGATTTCCTCGCGCATGTGTTCACTCTCCTGACTTTTGAAATTTCGGTTGTCCGCATTATATGTCGGGCGTCAGGCAAAGTCAAACGACGCGGGTTCAGCGGGATTTGTGGAAATTCCATAATGCCGAGGGCCGCGGTGCCCCGCGTCCGGCGGGCGGAGCGATCCGCCGGGGAAGGAGAAGCGAGGCGAAGAAAACGGGCGGGACACAAGAGCCGCGCCGCGCCGGAAGCACGGGGACTTTCTCCGACTTTTACCGAGAACATATGCCGCATTTATTGCCGCCAAAAATGCAACACGACAAAATACGACAGATCGGCTGAGAAACACGCACAAAACGACATGGACAAAATTGTGTGCATTGCGCATATTTCACAAATGTCCGGTTCTTTTCGACAAACTCGCGTTGGACATTTCCCGGCCTTGCCGATATTGTTGAAGGGAAAACAGCAAACGGCGTGCACGCCGCTCCGCTTTTTCAGAAAATCAAGGAAGAGTTTTTACCCGGGAAGGAATAAAATGACGAAATTTACGTATACGATCCAGGATGCACAGGGACTGCATATGCGTCCGGCAGGACAACTGGCCAGAGAAGCCGCCGCCTGCGGCTGCAATGTCACGATCGAAAAAACAGGCTCCTCCGCCGTAGATGCCAAGAGCGTGTTCAGCATCATGCGGCTGGGCGTTCGCTCCGGGGAGGAAGTAACGGTGTGCTGCACCGGCGCGGATGAAGAGGCGGCAACGGCGAAGCTGGAGGATTTTTTCAGAAGTACGCTTTGACGGGGCGCGTTAACCGGGATCCTTTTCCCGGCCGCGCCGGGCGGACAGAAAGGGAAGCAGGATGAATGTCAGACAGGTAATCGAAGCTCTGGAAAAAGAACAGGGCGGCAGTTTGACAAGTACGCAGCTCGCCGAGCGGTTCGGCGTCAGCGTGCGCACGGCTCTGCGCTGCATTCAGCAGGCGCAGGACGAATCGGCAGCCGGCGGATTTGTGATCCGGCGGCAGCGCGAAGGCTATTCCCTCACGGTCACGGACCCGGCGCTCTTTTCCCGCTACAGCGATCTTCCGGCGCGGGATGAGGATGTTGCGCGGGAGATCGCGCGATGGATGCTCGAAAACAGGGCCGGGAAGATCGACGAGCTGGCCGCGCAGTTTCATTACAGCCGTTCCACCGTGTCACGACTGCTGCCGGAGGTAGAGCGCCTGCTGGAGCCCTACGGTCTGAGCATTTCCCGAAAGCCCTATATAGGGATCGAGCTTACCGGCGACGAGGTATCGATCCGCAACTGCCTGTATGCGCTGGACTTTGACGCCTCGGGCGCGCCCTGCGTGTCCGGGTACGCCGAGGCAAAGACGCTCGGATCGATGCAGGAAAAGCTGATATCCCGGCTGGATGCGCTGGGATATGGAAACGCCGCCGCCATGGATCGGCGGTTTCTGGCCTATCTCATGGTAGCACTCCGGCGGGCCCGGGGCGGGAACGGCGTGAAGCTCGGGGCTCTCTCGGCACTTGCGGAGCGCGAGCGGATATCGCGCAACATGGACGCCGTGCGAAGCTTTCTCAAGGACGCCGTGCCGCAGGCGGATGCGCTTTTATCGTCCGGCGGTGAGATGCTGTATCTGGGTCTGGTGCTGAGCCAGTGCCTGCCGGACGGCAACGAGGAAAACCGGTGCGATCCTCCTACGCTCGCCGCGGCGGAGGAGCTGGTGACTTCGGCACTGGAACAGGTGCGGAGCAACTATCACGTCAATTTTTTCCGCGACCAGACGCTTATCCACGAACTCACGCGGCACGTTGCCGCCAACTACGACGGCTATCTTCTGGGGCTCCGGGCAGACAACCCGCTTTTGAGTGAGCTGCGCCGCACGTACCCCTCCTCCTATTACTACTCGCAGCAGCTGGCCGCGTGCATATCGCAGAGCACCGGCCGCGTGCTCTCGCCCGAGGTGACGGGCTTTATCACGCTGTTTTTCGCCGCGGCGCAGGAGCGGCTGAACCACGAGCAGAGCTGGCGCGTTGCGGTCGTGTGCGAAAACGGCTTCGGCACGGCGGTGCTGCTGAAAACAAAGCTCGAAATGCTCTATGAAAATATCCGCGTGGAACAGATGTGCAGCTGGCTGAACGTTGAAAACCTCACCGCCGATGACATTGATCTGATCGTTTCCAGCGTTTCCCCGCATCGCTTTCCGTCCGGGGGGATACCCGTTGTGCAGCTCAGCCCGTTTCTGAACGAGGAGGACCGGCAGAAGCTGAACGCCGTTCTGCACCGGCTGAACCCCAGCGCTTCGATCCGCTCGCTCAGCGGAGCGGACCGGTTTTTCATTATCGATAAGCCTCGCGGGAAGGATAACGTCCTTCGGTCCGTGTGTGAGCGCCTCTGCCGGCAGGGGATCCTCACCGAGACCGAGGCGGAAAATCTCTTCGAACGGGAAAGGCTGGTATCTACGGAGATCGCCGCCAGGGTCGCCATGCCGCACTGTATGGTGTCCGGCCGGAGCTTTTTCGCGTTTGCCCTGCTGCGGACGCCACTGCCCTGGGGCAAGAGCGACATACGGCTCATGGTCATCGCGGGAATGCACGAGGGCGATCTGAAAATGCGCGGCGCGATAGAGCAGCTCGTCACGTTCATACAAAACGACAGCCTGGTCGAGCGCGCACTGGACTGCGAGAGCTGGGAAGCGCTGATGGAATGCATGGGACAGTAGCGTCGGCCGACAGGGGCCCGCGCGTTTCTGCCGGATGTGTGTTCCCTTGTTGATCGGCGCAAAAAAACGAAAAGAGGAGATCGAAATGCTGAACGGTTTTTTGACCCCGGAGCTTGTGTTGCTCAATGCCGGGGGAGTGCATACGCCGGAGGAGGCAATCCGGCTTGCCGGCTCGCTGATGGAGCGCGCCGGGAAGATTCTGCCGACGTATACCGAAAAGATGGTGGAGGCGCTGCGGACACTCGGGCCGTACATCGTGCTCGCACCGGGGATCGCCATGCCGCACGCAAATCCCGACGGCGGCGACGTGCTGGAAAACTGCGTTGCGTTCGTTACGCTCAAGGAGCCGATCCCGTTCGGCAGCGCGGAAAACGATCCCGTGCGTCTCATTCTTGCGCTGGCCGGAACGGAGCACGGGAGCCATCTTGAAGTCTTGCAGACGATCGGCGAGGTGGCCGGTGACCCGGAAAAGCTCAAGCGGTTGGAATCAGCATCTTCGTACGAAGATTTGGAAGCATTGCTGAAATAAAGAGAGAGGAGTGTATGCCATGAAAGTAGTCACAGTTTGCGGAATGGGCTTCGGAACAAGTCTGATGCTGCTTATGAGCATCAAGGAGATCGGGAAAAAGCACGGCGTCGATATCGACGGAGAGGCTGTGGATCTCGGCTCGTACAAAGGGAAGAAGTGCGACTTTATTGCCGCTTCCGCCGAGATCGCCAAGCAGATAGACGGCGCAGGCATCCCCGTGGTAGCCATCAGCAACATCATCAGCAAGGCCGCGATCGAAGAGGCGATCCTTCCGTATTTTCCCAAATAAGCCCGATAGGCAGTTACATAGGCGAGAAATAAGAAAGGAAACAAAAAAAGGAGGAAAAACAAATGGTTAAATTCCTGGTCGAGTTTCTGAGCACCCCCAGCATCGTGATGGGTCTGGTGGCCCTTATCGGACTTGTCGCGATGCGCAACAGCGCGTCCGATGTTATCACCGGCACGCTGAAAACGATCCTGGGCTTCCTGGTCCTCAGCGCCGGCTCCACCGTTATCTGCGGCGCTCTGGCAAACTTCAACACCATGTTCAACGCGGCGTTCGGCATCTCCGGCGTTGTCCCCGAGGATAACAGCCTTGTTGCCGCGGTGCAGACCGTTCTCGGCTTTGAAACGCCGATGATCATGCTCTTCAGCTTTCTTATCAACATCATCCTCGCGCGTGTTACCCCGTTCAAGTACATATTCCTCACCGGCCACATGATGTTCTCCTTCGCCGGAACGATGGCGATCGTGCTCGATCAGCTGGGTGTGCACGGCTGGGCGGCGATCGCGATCGGCTCTCTCATCGAGGGCGCCTGCATGGTCATCTTCCCGGCGATCGCGCAGCCCTTCGTCCGCAAGGTGCTCAAGACGGACGATGTTGCGTTCGGCTTCTGGGGCTCCAGCCTGGTCTGCCTGTGCGGCTGGTTCGGCAAGCTCGCCGGCAAGAAGAACCACGACGAGAACGACACCTGGGAGAACGTGAATGTTCCCAAGAGCATCTCCTGCCTCAAGGATATGTCCGTCCTTATGAGCATCGTGATGATCGTGGTATTCCTTGTCACCACGATCTTCGCCGGAAAAGAGACCATGGCGGCGGTCACTGGCGGCACCAACAGCGTGATCTTTGCGATCCTTCAGGGGCTCACGTTCACCGCGGGCATCCTCGTGCTGCTTCAGGGCGTGCGTATGTTCCTCGGCGAGATCGTCCCCGCGTTCAAGGGCATCAGCGAAAAGCTCGTTCCCGGTGCGCGTCCCGCGCTTGACATTCCCATCTTCTACTCGGTCGGCCCGGTCGCAACGACCGTTGGCTTCCTGTGCGCGATGGTCGGCGGCCTGATTGCCACCTTCATCAGTGCGAGCATGACCGTATGTGTCCTGCCCGGCGTTATCGGACTGTTCTTCATGGGCGGCGCGGCCGGTGTGTTCGGCGACAAGCTCGGCGGCAAGCGCGGCGCGGTGGTCGCAGGTCTCTCTCTCGGCTTCCTGTTCACGATCATCGTGGCTCTTGCGTACCCGCTCATCGACGTCACGCGCTACGGCGTGGACGGCCTGTGGTTCGCTTCGACGGATGCGATCATCGTGTCGGTCATCATGAAGCTGGTCGGCCTGCTCTTCGGCATCCCCGTCTGACGATATTCACGGTAAGCTGAGCAGCCGCTTGCGGCGGCTCAGCTTGCGCGTGTCAAAAAAGTATTTTTGACACGCTCTCAAACGAGACCCACTGCGTTGGGCTCTCGTTTGAAGGGGCTGCGGCTCGCCGCAGCGCACTCGCTTCGCTCGCACGTTTGCGAGCCGAAAGGTATTTATTCCGACGCACATGTCGCCGGAAAAAATGATCGAAACTCTATTTGCGCCTGCAGGCGCAAACTCTGCGAGGCTTTCTCGACAACCGGAAGCTGAGCGGGCGCCTGCGGCAGCTCAGCTTATAAAAAACGCTAAACAAAGGAGATCATTCGCTATGAAAATGGTAAGAACCGTGACAGGCGATATTCCCGCCGCTGAAATGGGCTTTACGTATCCGCATGAGCATCTCCATGCAGTTCCGCCTCCGCAGCAGAAGGACAGAGATCTGGAGCTCAGCAGCTATGAAAACAGCGTGCAGGAGCTGCTCAACTTCAAATCCGTCGGCGGCTGCACACTTGTTGAGGCATCAACGCTCGACTACGGACGGGATCTCAACGCCCTGCAGCGCATGAGCATCGAGACCGGCGTTCATGTCGTTGGAACGACCGGGTTCAACAAGCACATCTATTACCCGGACTGGGTCGCGGAAAAGAGCGCGGAAGAGATTTCCGACATGCTGGTGCGGGATGTGACGGTCGGCGGCGATGGCGGCACGGCCAAGGCCGGCTTCCTCAAGATCGGGACTTACTATAATCTCATTCACCCGCTCGAAGAGAAAACCACCGTTGCGGCGGCCATTGCGCACAAGAAATGCGGCGCACCCATCTGGGGCCATACCGAGGCCGGAACGATGGGCATGGAGGTCCTCGACATTCTCGAGCGCGAGGGGGCGGATTTCTCCCATGTGTGCCTTGGCCATCTTGACCGCAACCCGGACGAGTATTACCTTCTCAAGCTTGCCGAGCGCGGCATCTATGTGCAGTTCGATGGCCCCGGCAAGGTGAAGTATTACCCGGACAGCGTTCGCGTGGCGCTCATAAAGTCGCTCATCGCCCACGGCCATATCGATCAGATGCTCATTTCCGGCGATATGGGGCGCGCCTCGTATCTGGAGGCCTACGGCGGCGGGCCGGGCTTCCGCTTCATCGCCACAAAGTTCATTGCCCGCCTGCTGGACGAGGGCGTGAGCGAGCAGGACATCCACAAGATCTTTTACGAAAACCCGCAGCGCTGGCTGGCGGTGTTTTGATGCATCGGAGGTCGTTCCATGGCATTTGTTCTTCAGAAAATGACCCGTCCCGAAGCGGCCGCCCGGCTGCGGGAGATGCCTGTGGGCATCATCCCAATCGGCTCAACGGAGCAGCACGGGCCGCATCTCCCGCTCGGTACCGACATATATCTGGCGGAGGAGCTTGCGTACCGCGTCTCGGACGCGACCGGCGCCATGGTCATGCCGTCGCTCAATTTCGGCTACTCCTGGGGGTGGCGCGATATTCCCGGCACGCTCTGGCTGCCCGAAAAGCTGCTGGAGGAAGTCCTGCAGGCGCTTGTCCGGTCGGTCGAACGGTATGGAGTGAAGGTGCTGGTGTTTTTAAACGGGCATGAGGCCAACGGCAGCGCCATGAAGTACGCTATCCGCGGCATTCAGGACGATGTCCATGTCAAGGTGCTGGGGGCGTTCTATCCCGGGCTCGGGGAGGTATATGCGAAAAACATGGAGTCGCCCACGTGGGGCGGTATGTTCCATGCCGACGAGTTTGAAACCTCTCTGATGCTCGCCTCCCGCCGGGGAGGGCTCGTGCAGATGGACAAGGCGGTGCGGGAGTATCCCGAAAAGCCGGCGCTCTACGGAACGGATGATTCCTCCATCGGCGAGATCAGCGCCAGCGGCGTTTACGGTGACGCGACGCTTGCAAGCGCAGAAAAGGGAGAGGCGATGATGTGCGAGTTTGTTGCGCGCACCAGCGCTTTGATCGCGGCGGCGCTCCGGCAGGTACAGCCCTGAAAAAGCCGCTGCGGAATACGGAGGTCATTTCTGCCTATGAATACCATATACGGACAGTGTGTGCAGCCCGGCATCGCCATCGGCCGCGTGCGCCGGTGGGGGAAGAGATCCCCCGCGGCAGAGCGCCGGGAGATCGCGGACACGGACGCCGAGCTTGCCCGGCTGCGGGATGCTGCGGAGCGGGCCGCCGCGCGGCAAAACGAGCTTTATGAAAACGCGCTGCGCCAGACGGATGCGGCCACGGCGGAGATCTTTTCAATCCACGCCATGATGCTCCAGGATCCCGCCCTGCTCGGCGCGGCCGAGGATGCCATCCGGCAGGAGCGGGTGTGCGCGGAATATGCCGTCGGCAAGGCCGGGGAGAGCCTGGAAAAGGAACTGGCCGCCATGGACGATGCGTATATGCGCTCCCGCGCCGAGGATGCGCGGGAGATCACGCAGGAGCTCATCTCGGCGCTGTCCGAGGCTGCGGCGCCCCAGATGTCCGGCGAGGAGCCGTTCATCCTTGCCGCGGAGGACTTTTCCCCCAGCGAAATGCTCCAGCTCAATGGGAAGGGACTGCGGGGCGTTGTGCTCTCGGCGGGCTCTTCTAACGGCCACACCGCGATCCTCGCGCGCAGTCTCGGCATCCCCATGCTGATGCAGTGCGGCGATCTCAGCGCTCTGCACTCCGGCGTGCAGGCGGTGCTGGATGCGGAGAATGGAACGCTTGTGCCCGAACCGTCGCCGGAGGAGATCTCGCAGTATGAGCAGCTTTTGGCGCAGCAGACGCGGCGGCGCGAGGAGCTTCGGCTTCTGGCGGACAGCCGCTCCGTCACGGTGGACGGGCACGCCATAGAGCTCTATGCCAACATCGGAAGCCCCGCAGAGCTCCCGGCTGCTCTCGAAAACGGCGCGGAGGGCGTGGGACTTTTCCGTTCCGAATTTCTGTATCTGGGCCGCCCGGACGCGCCGGGCGAGGAGGAGCAGCTTTGCGCCTATCGCGCGGCGCTTGAAGCGATGGCGCCGCGGCGCGTCATCATCCGCACCTTTGATATCGGCGCGGATAAGACCGTGGGGTATATCCCCATGCCGCCGGAGGAGAATCCTGCCCTTGGGCTGCGCGCCATCCGCCTCGGTCTCAGCCGGCCGGAGCTTTTCAAAACGCAGCTTCGTGCACTGCTCCGCGCCTCGGCCTGCGGCGAGCTCGGCATTATGTTCCCGATGATCGCGAGCGTGAACGATCTTCTCGCCTGCAAAGCACTTCTGGCGGAGTGTGAGGCGACCGTCCGCGCCGAGGGGCATGCCGTCGGCCGCTATGAGATCGGCGTGATGATCGAAACGCCCGCCGCGGCGCTATCCGCCGCGGAGCTGGCGCGCGAGTGCGATTTCTTCTCCATCGGAACGAACGATCTCACACAGTATACTTACGCTGTGGATCGCCAGAACGCCGCGCTGCACGATTATATCGATCCTGCCCGGACGGCGCTGCTGCGGCTCATCCGCATGACCGTGGAGGATGCGCATGCGAATGACTGCAAGGTGGGGATCTGCGGCGAGCTTGGCGCGGATCCCGGCCTGACCGAAGCGTTCCTCCGCATGGGCGTGGACGAGCTTTCGGTGAGCATCCCGGCCATCTTGCCGCTGCGGGAAAAGATCTGCCAACTTAACCTATCCGAATAAGCGCGAAAGCGCCGGTCGTTCATAAAAGAACGACCGGCGCTTTTGTATTTACCAACGCGGGGAAAGGGGATATAAAATTATTTGAGAAGCCCTTCGAGCAATAGCTTTACGCCGATGCCGACAAGGACGACGCCTCCGGCGATCTCCGCCTTTTTCGGGTGGATGCCGGGGATGCGGCTGGCGGCCATGGCGCCGCCGAAGGCGATGAGGAACGTTGTGCAGCCGATGACGGCGCACGAGAGCACCACACCGGGGCCCGGGGGCGAGAACGCAAAGCTCACACCGACGGCGAGAGCGTCGATGCTCGTTGCCACGGCGAGCGCGAGCAGCCGCTTGTGGGAGAGCACCGCCATGCCGCCGGAGCCCTCCTCGCCGCCGCGCACGGCCTCGAGGATCATTTTGCCGCCGATGAACGCGAGCAGCGCGAAGCTCACATATGGGCCGATGGCCGTGACATAGCCGGATACCGTGCTGCCGAGAATGTAGCCCGCGAGCGGCATGAGAAACTGGAACGCGCCGAAATACAGTCCGTGCCAGAGCGCGTAGCTCGTTTTGAACGGGCGCATGGCGAGGCCGTTCGTGACGGATACCGCAAAAGCATCCATGGAAAGGGAAATGCCGATGAGTATGACAGAGAGCATGGGGACCTCCGCACAGGAAATAAATATGGACGCCGCGCTCGCGCTCGCGCGCGAAGCCGCCGCCGCGGGAGAAATACCGGTCGGCTGTGTGATCACCGACGGCGCGGGGAACGTGATCGGACGGGGAAGAAACCGGCGCGAGGAGGGCGCGGACGCGACCGCCCACGCCGAGATCGAGGCGATCCGCGAGGCCTGCCGTGCGCTCGGCACTTGGCGGCTCGACGGATGCACGCTGTATGTGACGCTCGAGCCCTGCCCCATGTGCGCCGGGGCGATCCTGAATGCGCGCATCCCCACCGTGGTGTACGGCGCGCGGGAAGCGAAAAGCGGCTCGTGCGGCAGCGTGATCGACCTGTTTTTTGAAAATTACGGGTTTCAGCCGCGCGTGTACGGCGGAGTGAGGAAGGACGAATGTGCCGCGCTGCTGCGGAATTTCTTTTTGCGGATGCGGGAGAAGGGGTAAAACCCCTCTGGAAGTTTTTTCCTCTTCCTGTGTTGCACTTCATTGACTATCTGCCGCAAGCGGATTCGCGGGAAACGGGAGCTGTGAAAACAGCTCCCGTTTTTGCGTTTCTCAGTTCTTGAGCGTCCCGTCCGGATTGAAGAGGGGCAGGGGGGCGAGCACGGTGATGTCGTGCCGCTCGATCGCGCCGCCCTCGGCGAGGACTGCCATTTTGCCGACGATGTTGCCGCCGGCCTTCTTTACAAGCTCTTCCATGGCGCGCAGGCTCTCGCCGGTGGAGATCACGTCGTCCACGATGAGAATGCGCTTGCCCTTCATGCGCTCGGCGTCTGCGGTGTCGATAATGAGGGTCTGCGTGCCGCCGGTGGTGATGGAGTGCACATGCACCTCGAAAATGCCGGTCATGTACGCCTTGGCCTTCTTACGGGCGAGCAGGTAGGGGATGCCGCACTGGCGGGACATTTCGTACGCGAGCGGGATCGCCTTGGCTTCGGGCGCGATGATGTAGTCAAACTCCGGGGCGCGCTTCAAAAGCTCCCTGGCGGCGTGGATGGTCATCTCCACATCGCCGAACATGACGAAAGCGCCGATGTAGAGATCGTCGCTCACCGGGCAGAGCGGCAGATCGCGCTTGAGGCCGGCGATATCCATGGTGTAGGTCATCATTGTTGTTGTCTCCTTTTAAATTTATACATCCAATCCGGTGAGATACCGCCGGATCATATCCAAAGCATTGCTGGCCGCGATGAGCCGGATGCGCGGCCGCGGCGCGTGGCCGCATTGCAGACGGCGGACGAAGCAGCCGCTCCTCGCGGCGAGCGCTACGAATACAAGCCCCACGTCGTCCCCGTCAGGCCCTGCCCAGCCGGTGATGCCGATGCCAATGTCGCTGCCGAGTGCCTTGCGCACGCGCTTGGCCATCTTGGCCGCCACTGGCATGCTCACGACGCCGTTTTCGGCGATAAGGTCTTCGTCCATGTCGAGCAGACGCACCTTGGCGTCCTCGGTATACGTCACGACGCCGCCGAGAAAGTGCGCGCTCGCGCCGGGGATATCGGTGATGCGCTGCGCGAGCAGGCCGCCCGTGCAGCTCTCCGCCACGGCGAGCGAGGTGTTTTTCTCCTGCAAAAGCTGCAATACACGCTCCTCGAGCGAGGCGCAGTCGATGCCGTATACAAGATCGCCCATCTTATCGCAGATGTCCTCGATCACCGGCTCCATGAGCGCTTCGCACTCCGCCTCGTCCGCGCCCTTGGCGGTGACGCGCACCCAGCATTCGCCCTCGCGCGAATACGGCGCGACGGTGGGGTTCGCCCCGTCCATAAAGGAGCGCAGGCGCGTTTCCATGGCGCTCTCGCCGATGCCGAAAAAGCGGATCATGTGCGAGCGGATCACGGCGCCGGAGAGCTTCTGGAGATACGGCATAACGTAATTTCGCAGCATCGTGACGCACTCTCTCGGCGGGCCGGGCAGCATCACGACGCGCACCGGGCCGTCCTCGATGATGCATCCGGGCGCAGTGCCGCAGTCGTTCGGCAGCATGATGCTCCCCTCCGGGAGATAGGCCTGCTGAAGGTTATTGTCGGTAAAGCTCCGGCCGCGCTCGGCAAAGTATTCGCGGATGTCCGCGAGCGCGTCCTCGTTGAGATAGAGCTTCCGGTCAAAGGCGCGCGCGAGCGTCTGCTTGGTGAGATCGTCGCACGTCGGGCCGAGACCGCCGGTCGTGATGATAAGATCGGCGCGGTTTCGCGCGCGGTAAATGCACTCGGTGAGCCGGGCGGGATTGTCGCCGACCACAGTATGCCAGTAGACATTCACGCCCAGCTCCGCGAGCGCGAGAGAAATGTCCCGCGCGTCGGTGTTGACCGTGCCGCCGAGCAGAAGTTCCGTCCCGACGGAGAGAATTTCGGCGTTCATATAACGCCTCCTTACATCAGAAAATCAGGGGTCGAAGCGCACGCGCTCGATGCCGGCCATTGCCTCGGCGACAAGGCCGTCGATATCGAGCACCGACTCCGCTTCCTCCACCGCATCAATACGGGGCCGCGTGCGGGGGTGGCGCGGTGTGAACACCGTGCAGCAGTCCTCGTAGGGGAGCGTGGAGAGCTCAAACGTGCCGATCTTGCGGGAGAGACGGACGATCTCTTCCTTATCAAAGCCGATGAGCGGGCGCAGCACGGGCAGGCGCGTGACGGCCTCCGTGCAGCCGAGCGCCTCCATCGTCTGCGAGGCGACCTGGCCGAGGTTTTCGCCCGTGACGAGCGCCTTGGCGCCGTTCCGGTCGGCGACCTCCTGCGCGATGCGCATCATGAACCGGCGCATGATAAGCGTGAAGTATTCCTCCGGGCATTTGTCGCGGATCTCGGTCTGGATGTGCGTGAACGGCACGACCTCCACGGTGAGCCGCCCGCAATAGGCGGTAAGCTCCCTGGCAAGATCGAGCACCTTCTGCTTGGCCAGCTCCGAGGTGTACGGGAACGAGAAGAAATGCACCGGGATCATATGTACGCCGCGCTTGGCGATCATATACGTCGATACCGGCGAATCGATGCCGCCAGAGAGCAGCGTTACCGCCGTGCCGCCGCAGCCGACGGGCAGACCGCCCGCGCCGGGCAGCGGGGGGCGGTGGATGTAGGCGGCGCGCTCGCGCACCTCCACGTGCACGACGAGCTCCGGATTATGGACGTCCACGGCGGTCTCCGGGAACGCCTCGGCGAGTTCTCCGCCGACGTACTGGCTGATCTCGATGGAGGTCATCGGGAAGGCCTTGTCTGCGCGGCGCGTTTCCACCTTGAAGCTCTTCGCTTCGCGCATGGCTTCGGCCATATACTCAATGGCTTTCTGTGCCATCGCCTCGGGCGTTTTGTCGCACGCGGCGGCGCGTACCACGGCGGCGATGCCGAACACCTTCGTCATGGCCTGCTGCGTTTCGTCCATATCGATATCGTCCGATTTCGGCTCAACATAGATCGTGGACTGCGTGCACGTTACGTCAAACTCGCCGAGCGAGCGCAGACGGCGCTTCACATTGGAAATGAGCTTCTGCTCAAAGTATTTCTTGTTCAGACCCTTGAGGACGATCTCGCCCTGCTTGAGAAGAATGATGTCCTGCATATTGACCTCACACATATTGTAATAGCTCTGCCGGGGCGCTTATGATCCCCAGCGCGGCGCAGTTTTCGAGTTTTTCGCGGTCCCAGTAGCCCCAGTCGCAGAGGACGCAGGGGAGCGAGGCGTTTTTCGCCGTTTCGCTGTCCACGCCGGAGTCGCCGACATAGAGCGCACGGCAGGCATCAACGCCGAGCGCTTTGAGCGCATCGTATACCGCGTCCGGCGCGGGCTTTGTGGGGCGGCCGGGCTTTCGGCCTTCCACGTGGGAAATCTTATCCCCGAAGAATTTATGGAGCATCGGCGCGGCGTCGGTGTGATCCTTGTTCGTGACGCACGCGGTCTGGATGCCGCGCTCGCGCAGCGCATCCAGAAGCTCCGGGATGCCCTCGTAGGGCGTCACATGCTCCTGTGCGTGGGCGGCATAGAGCTTGGCGTATATATCGAGCGTATCGTCGATGAGCGCTTCCTGCCCCGCGCCGAGCGCGCGGGTGATGAGCATTTTTGCGCCGTTGCCGACCATGGAGCGGATCTCCGAGACAGTTCGCTCCGGGCGGTGCATTTCGCGCAGCGCGCCGTTGACGGCGGCGGCAATGTCGGCGAGCGTATATAAAAGCGTTCCGTCCAGATCGAAGAGGACGGCATCGAATCGGTTCATGGCACAGCCTCCTGAGAGGGGGAGATGAGAAAATCGTAGGTGCGGTACTGCACGGCCTCGGCGATGTGCTCGGGCGCGATGTCCTTTGCCCCGGCGAGATCGGCGATCGTGCGCGCGACGCGCAGAATGCGGTCGTAGCTTCGCGCCGTAAGACCGAGCGCGTGGAAGGCGTCCTTCATAAGCGCGTCGCCCTCGCTCGTGAGAGAGCAGTAGCGCTCCATATCGCGCGGGGACATGCCGGCGTTGCATACCGTGCCGGAGGAAAAGCGCTTGCGCTGCACCTCCCGCGCGCGGTTGACGCGCTGGCGGATGGTTTCGGAGCTCTCGCCATCCGGACGGCGGCGCAGCTCGTCATAGGCGAGCGCGGGGACCTCCACGATGATGTCGATCCGGTCCATGAGCGGGCCGGAGAGCTTGGCGTGGTAGGCGCGGACGGACTTTTCACTGCACCGGCAGCGGCCGCCCGGCTGTCCGTACCAACCGCATTTGCAGGGGTTCATGGCGCACACGAGCATGAAGCGGCTGGGGTATACCGCCGTTCCGGCGGCGCGGGAGACCGTCACAACGCCGTCCTCAAGCGGCTGGCGCATGACCTCGAGCACGTCCCGGTGGTATTCGGGCAGCTCATCGAGAAACAGCACGCCGTTGTGCGCGAGCGAGACCTCGCCCGGCTGGAGCTGCGCTCCGCCCGCCATCGCAGCGGCGGAGAGCGTGTGGTGCGGCGCGCGGAAGGGGCGCTGGCGCAAAATGGGACGCTTCTCGTCCGTGAGGCCGCAGACGCTCCAGATGCCGGTGGACTCCATCGTCTCCTCGCGGCTCATGTCCGGCAGAATGCCGGGAAGACGCTTGGCGAGCATCGATTTGCCGGAGCCCGGCGGGCCGACCATGAGGACGTTGTGCCCGCCCGCGGCGGCGACTTCGAGCGCGCGTTTGACGTTTTCCTGCCCCTTGACCTCGGCATAGTCGGGGAAGATGAGTTCCTCCTCGCTCGGCACGGGCGGTTCGGCGGGCGTGATCTTCCTCTCGCCGGAGAGGTGCGCGAGAAGCTCCGGGACGGTGTGTACCGGGTAGACGGTGAGATGGTCGGCATAGGCCGCCTCGCGCGCGTTGCCCGCGGGGACATACAGCTCCCGGATGCCAGCCTTTTCGGCGGCGAGCGCCATGGGGAGCGCGCCGCGCACCGCGCGCACCTCGCCGGAGAGCGAGAGCTCGCCGATCACGGCGGCGTCCGGCGCGAGGGGCTTGGCCTGCCCGGTGGCGATGAGGATGCCGAGCAGGATCGGGAGATCGTATACGGTGCCGGCCTTTTTCCGGTCGGCAGGCGCGAGATTCACGGTGACGCGGCTGACGGGGAAATCGAGCCCGCAGCTCTTCACCGAGGCGCGCACGCGCTCGCGCGCCTCCTTAACGGCGGCGTCGGGCAGGCCAACAATGTCAAACTGCGGCAGCCCGCCGGAGAGAAAGATCTCCGCCGAGACCTCGTAGCCGCCGATGCCCTGCAGACCGAGCGAGCGTATTTTTGCCACCATATTCCCGCCGCCTTTCCAAAATTAGAATTTCAGAGAGTCTCAGCCGCGGATGGCCTGTGCCTTGCGGCGCGGCGCGAGCGCGGCGTTGATCCTCGCCGCGGCGTCCGCGGGCGTGAGCTTTTCCTGCGTCCCGGCGGCCATATCCTTGAGCGATACGACGCCCGCGGCGGCCTCGTCGCCGCCGATGATGAGCGCGAACGGGATACCGGACTTATCCGCAAAGCCGATCTTCTGCTTGAATTTGCGGTTTTCAAAATAAATCTGCGTTTTGACGCCCTCGGCGCGCAGCGCCGTGGCGGTCTCGACGGCAAACGCCATGCAGTCGGGGTCCATCGGGATGACGACAGCCTCGGCGGGGGCGGTGAGGATGTCCTTGGAGAGCATGTCCTGCTCCTGCAGCACATAGAAAAGGCGCGTCACGCCGATGGAGATGCCGACGCCGGGAAGCGTGCGGTCGGTGTAGTACCCGGCGAGATTGTCGTACCGGCCGCCGGAGCAGACCGAACCGATCTCCGGGTGGTCGGTCATCACGGTCTCGTACACGGTGCCGGTGTAGTAGTCCAGCCCGCGGGCGATCGTGAGGTCGATCTCAAAGTTCTCCGCCGGGACGCCGAACGAGCCGACATACTCCACGACGGTGGCGAGCTCGTGCAAGCCGAGATCAAACGTTTCGTTCTGCCCTTCGTACCGGCGCAGGAAGGCGAGCTTGTCCTCGCTCGTGCCGGGGACGGAGATGAACTCGAGAACCTTATCGGCGGTCTCCGGCGCAACGGCGAACTCGTCCACGAGCACGGCGCGGACCTTCTCAGGGCCGATCTTGTCGAGCTTATCGATGGTGCGCATCACGTCGCCGGATTTCTCCGTCAGCCCGAGCAGGGCGAAAAAGCCGTTCAGGACTTTGCGGTTGTTGACGCGGATGCGGAAGTTTTTGAGACCGAGGGCGTTGAATGTGCGGTAAATGACGGCGGGGATCTCGGCCTCGTTCATGATGTCGAGCTTACCGTCGCCGATGATATCGATATCCGCCTGATAAAACTCGCGGAAGCGGCCGCGCTGCGCTCGCTCGCCGCGGTAGACCTTGCCGATCTGGTAGCGGCGGAAGGGGAACGTCAGCTCGTTGGCGTGGAGCGCCACATACTTCGCGAGCGGCACGGTGAGATCAAAGCGGAGGGCAAGGTCGCTGTCACCCTTCGAGAAGCGGTAGATCTGCTTTTCGGTTTCGCCGCCGCCCTTGGCGAGGAGCACATCGGCGCTCTCGATGACGGGCGTGTCGAGCGGCGTGAAGCCGTAGAGAGCGTAGCTCTCGCGCAGCGTTGCCATGACGCGCTGCATTTTCTTCTGGTCCTCCGGCAGAAGCTCCATGAAGCCGGAGAGCGTGTGCGGTCGGATCTGAGCCATAGGGGGAATCCTCCTTTGAATAGAGAATGGATAGCTGGCCGCTGCCGGCTATCCATTCCTCGGGAAAGTTGTAGATGGGAGTTATTTTTTCTTCGGGTTGACGATGTCGCGCCAGTCCAGATCGCCCCGGCGGAGACCCTGCACGAGCACTTCGGCGGTGGCAACGTTGGAAGCGAAGGGGATGCTGTGCTGGTCGCACAGGCGGGCGATGGCGTCTACATCCTTCGTGTTGGCCTTGGGGTCGCAGAAGAAGAGAACAAGGTCGATCTCGTTGTAGGCAATGCGCGCGCCGATCTGCTGCGCGCCGCCCTGCGTGCAGGGAAGATACAGCGTGACCGGCAGCCCCGTTGCCTCCGAGACGAGCTTGCCCGTGGTGTTCGTGGCGCAGATGTCATGACCGGAGAGAATGCCGCAGTAGGCAATGCAGAACTGGACCATAAGCTCCTTTTTGCCGTCATGGGCGAGAAGAGCGATATTCATGCTTTGGCACCTCCGTATATTTCTGATGATATGGGCAAAAATTACCTCTTAAATTATAACCGCAAAAAGCGCTCTTTGCAACGAAAAATTCGGATTATTTCAGCAGAGAATACGCATTTTCCACGGTGTTGGCGTTGGATTGGAACGTGAAGTAATAATCCACGATCTTTCGCGCGACCGGCGAGAGCGTGGCGCCCGCGCCGCCCTTTTCCACGGCGATGGCAATGGCGATTTCCGGATTGTCGCCGTAGGGGGCGTAGAGAATGAACATGGCGTTGTTCACGAGTCCTTCGCCGCGCTGCGCCGTTCCGGTCTTGGCGGCGGCAACGATGCTGCTGTCGAGCCAGTGCTCCTTGAGCGTGCTCGCCGCATCGTAGAGCACGCCGTACATGCCGTACTGGATGTAGCCGAAGATCTCGGGGTCGATGTCGAGCTGGCTGAGTACCTCAGTCTCACGCTGGAAGAGCGTTTTGGAGTAATCGTAGCTGCGCACTTCCTTGAGAATGGAGGCGCTGTAGCGCGTGCCGCCGTTGGCGATGGCCGCGCAGTATTCCGCCATCTGCAGCGGCGTGAACTCCGTGAACGACTGGCCGATGGCGCTCTGCAGCGTGTCGCCCTGGAACCAGGAGATACCGGTGTACTGCTCCTTGAAGCTCTGCGTGGACATCTGGCCGGTGACCTCCGGGAGCTCGATGCCGGTGTGCTCGCCGAGACCGTAGAGCTTGGCGTAGTACGCCATCTTATCGATGCCGAGCTCGTCGCCGTAGTAGTAGAAGAAATAGTTGCAGGAGTAGGTGATGGCCTGCACGACGTTGATCTCGCCGTGGGTATATTTGTAGGTCGAGTAGATCCAGCACTCGGGGGCGTAGCCGTCGTCGATGTACTTGGTGAACTGGCCTTCGGTTTTCAGCGTGAGTGTCGGCGATACGATGCCCTCGGCGAGAAGCGCCGTGGCGGTGCAGGGCTTGAACGTGGAGCCGGGGGCGTAAACGCCCATGAGCGCGCGGTTATAAAGCGGGGCGTTTTCGTCTGCGACGAGCTCTTCGTAGTTATCGAGCATCGTGGCGGCGTCGTAGGTCGGGTAGCTCACGAGCGCGAGCGGCTCGCCGGTATCGACCTTCACAACGCACAGCGCGCCGCCGGAGATCATTTCGGTGCTGTCCGTGCCGTACATTTCGGCTTCCTCGATGATGCGGGCACGCTCCACGTTGATCTCCTCGATGTGTGCGGCGAGCGCCTCCTCGCATACCTCCTGCAGGCCGATGTCCAGCGTCAGATAAACGTGCCCGCCAGGCTGCGGCTCCTTGGTGTACTTCGTGCGGAGCGTGACGCCGTCGAGGTTGGAGTAGACCTCCGCCTCACCGTCTACGCCGTGGAGGTAGTTTTCAAAGGCGTATTCCACGCCGTCCTTGCCGACGTAGGCGTCGAGCGAGTAGTCCTTGTCGGCGTAGGTCTCCCATTCCTCCGCCGTCAGCTTGCCGGTGTAGCCGAGAAGGTGGGCGGCATACTGCGTTTTATATTCGCGCACGTAGGACGAGGAGACCTCAAAGCCGGGAATGTCCTGCTCCATGAGATAGGTGAGCAGCGGCATGGAAACGTCCTCGGCAAAAACGTAGGGCGTGGTGTTGATGTTGAAGCGGTCGTTGATCTCGTACCGGACGCCGACGATGCGGCGGGCGTCCTCGGCATTATACTCGCTGCCGACATTGTAGCGCGTGCGCATCGCCGCGAGGATCTCGACGGCGTTGGAGTCGAGCGGCATGTCGTTGGCCTTGAGCCAGGCGTCGAGCATGCTCTTCTGGAGCGTGTCCATGTCGGTGAACTCGAAGGGCGGGGCCTTCGTGATCGGCAGAGTGTCGGTATAGGTGTCGCCGAAGCGCTCCACGGCGCTGCAGAGCTCGAGAATGATCGCGTTCGGATCGTCCTGGCTGAAGAGCTCCGTTACGTTGATGGAGAGGTTGTTGCAGAGCGAATTGGACACAAGCAGACGACCGTAGCGGTCGAGGATGTTTCCTCGCGCGGCGGAGATGGTGATGTCCTCTTTCGTCTCCGTTTCCCCTACGGCATAGTATTCGCGTCCGCCAATGATCTGCAGCTTATAGAGCGCGACAAAGTAAATGCCGAGCAGCAGCGCAAATGTGACGGCGAGCACAACGAGCCGGGCGGGTTTGACCATTTTCTGCATGGAATGTTCCTTTCAAAACGCGGGGGGTGGGGGTTATTTATACGGCGTGGGCGCTTCGCGTGACGAGCGCCACGGGAAGTTTTTGCAGAGATAGTACGACGGGAAGAGAAACGGCAGGCTCCAGAGCGTCTGCAATAGCGCCGTTACCCAAAGCGCCGGGCTGCTCTGCCCCTTATAGAAGAGCAGGCTGAACATCTGTGCGAATGCGGCGAGAAAGAGCGCCGCCGCCCCCATGATGCAGTAAGTGAAAAGGCGCTTGTTGAGATAAAAATCGCCAAGAAAGCCGGAGACAAAACCCATCACGGGAAAGAGCACGGTGAACAGCACGCTCTGCGAGCCGAAAAAGAGATCGGAGAGGATACCCGCGGCCAGACCGAACAGTCCGCCGCCCCAGCCGCCTTCAAAAAGCCCCGCCGCCACGACGAGCGCAGGCAGAAACATGGCCCGCACGCCGAAGAGCGCAACATGGCTCAATATTACGTTTTGCACGAGCAGTGCGGCGAAAAGATACAGCGCGTACAAAACGCCGCGCCGAGTCTTCAGCCAGAACTCGTCCAGCTTTATATCGGAAAGCTGGAAATGGATCTTGTTTCGTTTCACTCGATGACCTCAAAATCCTTGATGATGAACACCTGCGACAGCACGGAAAGATCGACCGAGGGCTTGACGACCGCGTAATACGACTGGCCGCCCGCCTCGCTGCGCAGCTCCGTGACGGTGCCGACGACGATGCCGGACGGGAACGCGCCGCCGCGGCCGGAGGTGACGACGCTGTCGCCGGTGAAGAGCGTTACATCATCCGTGAAGTAGCTGAGCTTGCAGCAGCCCTCCTTCATGAGCGCGTAGTCGCCGACGATCATCGCGGCGATAGACGATTCGCCCACGAGCACGCCCGCGTCCATGTTCACATCGATCACGGTGCGCACGGAGGCGTAGTTATTCCCAACCTCGTATACCTGCCCGACGAGCATGCCGGATTCGGTGATGACGCAGTCGCCCTGCTCGATGCCGTTGTCCGTGCCCTTGGAGATCGTAAAGGCGCTCGTCCAGTTGGAGGCGTCCCACGAGGTGATCATGGCAGCTTCCGTCTGGAATGTCGTGTTCTTCTCCAGATAGCCGAGCATCGTGCGCAGGCGGGTGTTCTCCTCAAGCGCGTCCTGGCTGGAGCGCACCTGCTCCTGCGCCTCGGCGAGCTGGCGGCGGAGCGATTCGTTCTCCGCGAGGAGCTTGTCGTAGCGGTAAATATATCCGTAAATGCCGCGCATCCACTCCACGACCGAGCCGACCGCGCCCTGAATGGGGATGCGCAGGGCGTTTGCCGCCTCCGGCACCGCGCCGGAGCTGCCGTCAGCCTTCGGGCGCGAGGCAAGTCCTATGAGAAGCGCCGCCACAACGATAATGATCGCCATGCGCACGCCGTATTGCTTCAGATATTTTTTCAAGGCTCAACCCCCTGTTCTCCCGGGAACGCCCCGGGCGCGAGTGGAAAGATCAAAGAAGAGAAATGTCAAATTCGCGGAGCATCTGCCCCATACGGCATACCGGAAGCCCCATCACATTGAAGAAATCGCCCTCGATGCGCTCCACGAAGAGACTCGCGAGCCCCTGATAGCCGTAAGCGCCCGCCTTGTCGAGCGGCTCGCCGGTGGCGATGTAGGCTTCGATCTCCGCATCGGTAAGAGTGCGGAAGTGCACGGCCGTGCACTCGCTCTCCACGAGGATATTTTCGCCCTCACGAAGGCAAACGCCGCTCCAGACGCGGTGCTCCCGCCCGGAAAGAGCACGGAGCATGGAGCGCGCCCGCTCCGCCGTGCCGGGCTTTCCGAGTACGGTGCCGTCGAGCTCCACGAGCGTATCGGCGGCGAGGATCACGGCGGCGGGATCGTTCACGCGCTGCGCGACCTCGGCAGCCTTCTGCGCGGCGAGCGCCTTGACCCGCTCGCCGGGCGTGAGCTCCGGCGGCGCGCTCTCCTCGCCCTGCGCGGGGAGGATCTCATAGTTTATGCCGAATTTATCGAGCAGCTCCCGCCGCCGGGGCGAGCCGGAGGCGAGGATCAGCCGTTTTTTACAGTACGCCACGGTAATACAGTCCTCTCGTTATGCCGTTGGGTTTATAGTGCGTGCCCTGGATATAGCTCTCGGCGACCTCGAGACATTCGCGGGCGCTCTCCGTGGAGAAGCACAGCCGCACCGCCCAGAGACCGAGATCGATCCATTCCTGCGTCACATCGCCGAGCCAGAGCTTGCGCGCCGCCCAGACGGTGTTGCGGCAGCCGAAATGCTTTGTCACCGGCCATACGCCGCCGTGCGTGTCCGCCATCTGGCCGGGCGTGGTGCAGGTGCAGCGTCCGGCGCTTGCCTTCAAAAGGCAATTTTGCGTCACCATGACGGGGAGACGGCCGTATACGGCGAGCTCCGTGTCCAGACACTTCGGCATTTCGCGGATGTCGGCAAACGTGAGCTCCGGCGAGAGCATCGCCGAGAGAAAACCCGCCGACGCCATGCCGGAGAGCGTGTAGCCGTTCATCACGGCGAGATCAAAGTCGCCGCGGATGCGGAAACCTTCCTGCCCCGCCATCATGGCGAGACCAAGATTTCCGGTGAGCGCCTGCGTGACGCCGCTCTCGTGCACCTTTGCGAGAAGCGTGCGCAGCTCGTTTTCCTCCTTCTCGCCGAACGCGGCGGAGGGGAGCGCGGCGACGATCTCCGCGCCGTTTTCCCGGAAGGCGTCGGCGACGCCGGGCTTTTCCGCGAGCAGCTCGAGCGGGACATATACGCACTCCGGGCAGAGCGCGGCGAGCTCCGGCGTCATCTGCGCGGCGGTCTGGAACGAAAAGTTGATCGCGGGCAGGTGGGAGATAAGGACGCTGCGCGGCGGCTCGGGAAAATCGCCCTCTTTGCGGTCTGGCAGCTTGGCGCGCTCCTCGGAGAGCTTATACAAAAGACGGCGGCGGGCCTCGTCCAGTTCGATGCCGGACACACGGAGCTTTTCTCCCGCGGGAGACTGCACGCGCACCTCAGCGCAGCGAAACGGCGTTCCGGCGGTGCGGTACATGGCCTCGCGCAGACCGTCCTCGGTGAGCTCCACATCGCCGGCCGCGTCCGGCACGGGGCCTTCGATCGCGGCGATGTTCTTGTCCATGTCCTGCGCGCCGAGAATGACGCTGGCGCTCGCGCCTTTCGCTGCGATGGCAAAGCTTACCGCCACGCGGCGCGCCTCGCCGGACGTATATTTCCGCCGCAGCTCCGCGCAGACGGATTCCGTCTCGCCGGGGATCTTCTCCGGCGCTTCGGCGGTTTCGTAAAGATTTTTTTTCGCCGCGCCCCAGGGAAGAAAAACGCGCTCCAAACGCTCCAGCTCCTGCTCGGCGGGAAGCTGGCTTTCGCGGATGGCGGTTGCCCACACGTCCGTGAATGCCGCGACATATTCGCTCCGGCGCTCCCGGCTGCCGATGGCGAGGCAGGTTACGCCCGCGTCGATGAGCTCCCGGTATTCCGGAAGCATGCAGCGATCCTTCCAGCTCAGAGGCGTCGTGTCCCAGCGGCCGCCGAGCGTATAGCGCTCGCGGCAGAGCTCGCTGCAAAGACCGCGCTCGGCGCTCTCGCGCCCGGCGAAGGCGCTCATGCGGCACGTGCCGCATGCGGCGGCGCAAAGCGGCGTCTGCACCCACACGGCGGTCTCGATCGGGCATTGCGCCATGCGGCGGATATCCTCGAGCGGAAGATCGGGCGGGAGGAAAATGCGCTGGAAGCCGAGCCGCTGCGCGATGGCCGCGCTCTCCGGCGTATAGAAGCCGAGATGCGCGTCGGCAAAGAGCGGCATCTCTGGCAACAGCGAGCGGAGAATGCGGAAAAGGCCGAGATCGCGGACGATGATCGCGTCCACGCCGCAGCGCTGCGCGCGCAGGGCGAGCCCCGCGGCCTTGTTCAGCTCGTCCTCGCGGACGGGAATGTTGAGCGCAAGATACGCGCGGCAGCCGCGGATGCGGCAGTAGCGCACGACCGACTCAAATTCGCTGTTCGGAATGTTCTCCGTCCGGCGGCAGCCGGTCAAATCTTCAAAGCTCAGATATACGGCGTCCGCGCCGCTTTGCGCGGCGGCGGTGACGGCCTCCGGCGACCCGGCGGGAGCGAGCAGTTCGACCATAATTTCTTCCTCGTAAACACAGTACCGGGAAACGGTACTTCTTCAAATTAAGATTATAACACAACGAACACCCTTGCTTCAAGTAGAAACATTATGATATAATATCCGATACACATAGATTATGGGGGACTATACCCTAAAAGGACGAACATGGACGGAAAACGCTATCGCATCCAGGGCGCGAACACGCTCTCTCTCCCGGCGGAGGACGCCGAAAAGCTCCTCGCGCTCGGCGACGGGGAGTGCGCGCTGCTGTATCTTTATATTCTGCGCTCCGGCGGCGTACTCGATACCGCGGCGGCGGCGCGCGCTCTCTCCCGCACGGGAGAGCAGATAAGCTCTGCGGCGCGGCGGCTCTCCGGGGCGGGACTTCTCACCGCCGGGGACGTGCCCTTGCCGGGGCCGGACGAGCTGCCGGTGTACCGCACGGAGGATATACTGCGCCGCAGCGCCGACGACGGGGCGTTTCGCGCGCTGCTCGGCGAGTGTCAGCGCGTGCTCGGCCACACGCTCTCGAGCGCCGATCTCAACACGCTCTTCGGCATTTATGACCGTCTCGGCATGACGGCGGAGACCATACTGCTGCTCATCCACCACTGCGCGGACAAGCTCCGCCGCCGCTACGGCGAGGGGCGGCTCCCGACGATGCGCGCCATCGAGAAGGAGGCGTTTTACTGGGCCAACCGCGAGATCCTCACTGCGCCGCAGGCGGAGGAATATCTCGCCGCGCTCGCCCGGCGCGACGAGGAGATGGAAAAGGTCCGCCACGCTCTCTCGCTCACGGGACGCGACCTGACGCCCACGGAGCGCAAGTACATCGAAAGCTGGCTCTCGATGGGCTACGGCGCGGAGGCGCTCGCCATCGCCTACGACCGCACCGTTGTCGGCACGGGCAAGCTCGCCTGGGCGTATATGGACAAGATCGTGAAGAGCTGGTATGAAAAGAAGCTCTTCACGGCCGAACAGATCGAAAAGGGCGACAGCCGCGCGGCTTCACGCGCAAAGCCCTCCGCAGAGACCACGCCGCGGCGCACCGGCGGGGACGATCTCGCACGGCTCGAGGGCATACTGAAGAACATCGGGGGGTAAGAGGATATGGAAGGACGGCTTTTAGCGCGAGCGCGCGCCAAACAGGAGACGCTGCGCGCTGCCAACCGCGCGGAGGAGGATCGCCGCCGCCGCGAGATCACCGCGAAGATCCCGGAGGTCGGGCGCATCGACGCTGCACTCCGCGCCAATCTGAGCGAGATGGTGCGCGTTGCCATGCGCCAGAGCACCCGCACGGCGCAGGAGCTCGAAGCAGAAAGCCTTGCTTTGCAGGAAAAGCGCTCGGCGCTGCTCGTGCAGCGCGGCTACCCGAAGGATTATCTTGACCCCGTCTATTCCTGCCCGCGCTGCCGCGATACCGGTTGGGCGGACGGGAAGATCTGCGAATGTCTCCAGAAGCTCTACCGCGCCGAGCAGACCGCGGAGCTCGCGCCCCTTTTAAAGCAGGGGAACGAGACGTTTGAAAACTTCCGGCTGGATTATTATAGCCCCATTGCCCCCGCGTCCGGCGCTTCGCCCCGCGCGCAGATGGAGCGCGTGCTCCGTATCTGCCGTGCCTATGCCGAGAGCTTCGGCGCGCAGTCGCCAAATCTCCTGTTCACCGGCGAGCCGGGACTGGGAAAGACCTTTCTGTCCGCCGCCATCGCGCGCGTTGTGGCCGCAAAGGGCTGCGGCGTGGCGTACGATACGGCGAGCGGGCTTCTCGCCTCGTTTGAGCGCGAAAAGTTCTCGCGCGACACGGACGAGGTATCGGACGCCGCTTCGCGCGTGCGCCAGCTTATGAGCTGCGATCTTCTCATTTTGGACGATCTCGGCACCGAAATGCCGACGGCGTTTACGCAGAGCGCGCTTTACGCCCTGCTCGACGGCCGCCTGCGCGCCGGGAAGAAAACGATCGTCTCCACGAACCTGGATCGAGCCGGCATCGAGACGCGCTACGGCGCGGCGCTCGCTTCGCGGCTCGCCGGAGAATACGAATGGCTGGAATTTCTGGGGCGGGACATCCGTGCCCAGCGTAAGGAGGGCATTTGAATGGATCGACAGACCGAGATCACGACCCCCGGCGCGCTGCTTGATGCCAAGGGCGATCTTGCCCGTCCCGGCTTTTCCCGCGCGCTCGTGCAGGAATACCGCCGCGCGGACGTGAAGGCGTCGCCCCTGCGCATCAAGGAATGGGACTATTATCTCATCAACAACGGCAAATTCGCTCTCGCGCTCACCGTAGCGGACAACGGCTACATGGGACTCGACTCCGTAAGCCTTCTCGATCTCGAGGAGGGCTGGGAGATCACGAAAAGCCCGATGTCCTTCCTGCCGCTCGGCAAAAAGCACCTGCCGGAGACGAGCGTGACCGGCGACGTGCACTCCGCCGCACGCGGCTACGGGCTTCACTTCATCCACGAAGGGGAGAAGCGCGTTCTCATTGCGTATATGAATAAATTCGGCGAGAGCGCCCTCTCCGCGCGCGTCGAGCTCACCGAGTGCCCGGAGGATTCGCTCGTCATCGCCACGCCCTTTGAGAAGCCCGGTCACTTCTACTATAACCAGAAGATCGTCGGCTTCCGCGCGAGCGGGTATGTGACCTATAACGGCAAGACGTACACCTTCGAGCCGAGCGACAGCTTTGCCGTGCTCGACTGGGGACGCGGTGTGTGGACGTATGAGAATACGTGGTATTGGAGCAGCGCGGCGTATGTTCTCCCGAGCGGGACGCCGTTCGGCTGGAATCTCGGCTACGGCTTCGGCGATACGAGCGCCGCGAGCGAGAATATGCTCTTCCACGCCGGTACCGCGCATAAGCTCGGCGGTATCAAATTTGAGATCCCCGGCGAGGATGAGGGCAAGGAGCGCTTTACGGAGCCCTGGAAATTTACATCCGATGACGGGCGGTTTGAGGCCGATTTCGTGCCGGTGCTCGACCGCGCGAGCTGCACGGATGTGAAGCTCATCAAGTCTGACCAGCACCAGGTGTTCGGACGCTTTACCGGCAGGGCCGTTCTCGATAACGGCACCGTGGTGGAGTTTGCGGACTTCCCCGGCTTCGCGGAGAAGGTGAGCAATAAATGGTGAAGGAAACGGGGTTTTATGCCCTTTTATCGCGCATGCGGTATATCTCCCGCTGGGGGCTCATGCGCAGCAGCATCCCGGAAAACGTGCAGGAGCACAGCCACGAAACGGCGGTCTACGCGCACGCGCTCGGCATCATCCGGCGCGAGATATTTGGGAAAGAGTGCGACGCAGAGCGCCTTGCGGTGCTCGCAATCTACCACGATGCGAGCGAAATTCTGACCGGCGATCTTCCGACGCCGATCAAGTATCACGACCGCACGATCCGCGATGCTTATAAAAAGGTGGAGCGCGCGGCGGACGAGCGGCTGCTCGCCATGCTGCCGGAGAAGCTGCGCGGAGCGTATGAAAGCTCTTTCACGGCAACGGAGGACGAGGAAAAGCTCGTCAAGGCTGCCGACAAGCTCTCGGCGCTGCGCCAATGCATTGAGGAGCGCAAGGCGGGCAACCGCGAATTTCTCTCCGCCGAGGAGCAGACGCGCCGTGCCATTGAGAAGATGCATCTCCCGGAGGCAGATTGGTTCATAGAGCACTGCCTCGGCGCGTTTGAAAAGAATCTGGACGAATTGGGGACAATGTGACCATGACCGAAGAAAAGAAAAACCGCATCAGCGAGCTGACGCGCATTTCGCGCGAGCGCGCGCTCACGCCCGAGGAAACGGCGGAGCGCCTTGCCCTGCGCGAGGAATATCTGGCCGACTGGCGGCGCGGGACGCTCGAAACGCTGGAAAACGTCTACATCATCGGTGCAGACGGCAAGGAGCACAAGCTCCCGAAAAAGAAATTTTAACTTTGCAGGAGGATATACCCAATGGCAGACAGACCCATCCCGGCGCGCAGCGAAGTGCCGGAGGAATCGACCTGGAATCTTAAGGACGTATTTGAAAGCGACGAGGCCTGGCAGGCGGAGTATGAAGCGCTCAAGACCGTGCCGGAGCAGATCGAAGCGTTCCGCGGCAAGCTCGGCGAGAGCGCGGAGACGCTGCTCGAGTGGTTCCGCCTGAGCGACGCGCTCTCCGTGCGGCTCGAAAAGCTCTACGGCTATGCGAGCTGCAAGGGCGACGAGGACACCGGCAACGGCTTTTATCAGGGCATGCGCTCCAAGGCGCTTGCAACGCTTGTCGCCATCGACGCGGCGAGCGCGTTTGAAACGCCGGAGATCATGGCGCTCGACGAGGACACCATCAACCTCTTCTACGCCGCGCAGCCGGAGCTCGAGACCTACCGCCGCAACATTTATAAGATCCGCCGCCGCAAGGCACACATTCTCTCCCCGGAGGAGGAAAAGCTCCTCTCCGCCGCCGGAGAGATGGCGAACGCGCCGGAGAATATTGCGAGTGTGTTCCGCGATGCCGATCTCACGTTCCCGGACGTGACCGACGGCGAGGGCCATTCCCACGTTCTCACAAGCGGGACGTTCGTTCCTCTGCTCATGGGCAGCGACCGCGTGCTGCGCAAGAACGCCTTTGAAGCCTACTATAACCGCCTCGGTGAATTTAAAAACACCGTCGCTGCATCGCTTGACGGACAGTTCCGTTCGCTCAAGTTCTTCTCGGACGCGCGGCATTATCCCTCGACGCGCGCCGCCGCGCTCGATGGCACGGAGGTGCCGGAAGAGGTTTACGACAATCTCATCGAGGCCGTCCACGCAAACATGGACAAAATGTACCGCTATGTGGCGCTGCGCAAGAAGCTGCTCGGCGTGGACGAGCTGCACATGTACGACGTGTATACCCCCATCGTGGCGGACGCCGACAGCGCTATCACCTATGAAGAGGCCAAGGAAACGGTGCTCGAAGCGCTTGCGGTGCTCGGTGGGGACTACACCGACCTTCTGAAGGAGGGCTTTGCCAACCGCTGGATCGACGTTTATGAGAACGTCGGCAAGCGCGGCGGCGCATATTCCTCCGGCAACAGCTACCCGCACCCCTACGTCCTGCTCAACCATAAGGATAATCTCGACAGCATGTTCACGCTCGCCCACGAAATGGGGCACGCGCTGCACAGCTACCACAGCTGCAAGTACCAGCCGGTGAACACCGCAGGGTATGTCATCTTCGTGGCCGAGGTCGCCTCTACCTGCAACGAGGTGCTGCTCATGCGCCATCTGCTCGGCAAGACGACCGACAAGAAGCAGCGCGCCTATCTCATCAACCACTTCCTCGATCAGTTCAAGGGCACGGTGTACCGCCAGACGATGTTTGCCGAGTTTGAAAAGATCATGGGCGAGATGAATGGCGCGGGCGAAGCGCTCACGGCGGATGCGCTGAATGAAAAGTATCTTGCGCTCAACAAGCTGTACTTCGGCCCCGACATGGTCTCCGACGACGGCATTGCGCTCGAGTGGGCGCGCATCCCGCACTTCTTCTATAACTACTATGTGTTCCAGTACGCCACCGGCTTCTCCGCTGCCGTGGCGATCGCGAACCGCATTCTCGCCGAGGGCGAGGGCGCCGTTGCCGATTATAAGAAGTTCCTCTCCTCCGGCGGCAGCGCCGACCCGATCAGCCTTCTCAAGATCGCGGGCGTCGATATGAGCACGCCGAAGCCCGTGAATGACGCGCTCGCCCTCTTCGGCGAGCTCATCGACGAGATGGAGCAGCTGGTGGATTAAACTTTCACACCATCATCTAAAAAACACCCAAGACTGCGGTCTTGGGTGTTTTTGTATCATTTTATTACCATCGGCAGCCTCGCGCCCAGGCGGCTCAGAAGTTCGTTGGGGATCGTGCCGCAGCGCGCGGCGACTTCCCCGGCGCGCAGCGGCGAAGCATCGCCGATAAGCTCGGCGATGTCCCCGTCGACGACGCCCGGCACGTCCGTTACGTCCACGGCGAGCTGATCCATGCATATCCGTCCTGCGACCGGCGCAAGGCGTCCGCGGAGGCGGACGAGCCCAGTATTGGAGAGCGCACGGGGATAGCCGTCGGCGTAGCCGATGGGCAGCACGGCGATGCGGCTCTTTCGACGCGCGGTGAACGCGCGGTCATACCCGACGCTCTCGCCCTTCGCCACATCCCGAACGGAGGTGACGCGCGCCCGGAGCGAGAGAACGGGACGCAGACCGAGCGAGCGCGCCGCGGCGCCCTCCGCCGCGCCATAGAGCGCAAGGCCGACGCGCGCATAATCGCAGCGCAGCTCCGGATAGTTCAGGAGACCATAGCTGCTTTGCAGATGCAGCTTCGGCAGGGAAATGCCCTGCGCGGCAAGCGCCGCCGTCAGCGCATAAAACCGGCGGATCTGCTCGCGTGTGAACGAAACATCGCCCGGCGCGAGACTGTCGGCGCAGCAGAGATGCGAATATATCCCGTCCACCGTGAGATTTTCCATGCGAAACACCGCGCTCGCCGCCTCCGGCGCGTCCCACGCGATGCCGAGGCGGTGCATCCCGGTGTCGATCTTCAAATGTACGCGCAGCGGCACGCCTTGCGCATTCAGCGCTTCGGCGTGTGCAAGGTCGGCCACGGTCTGCGTAAGGCCGAGACGGGCAAGCTCCCCGGCGCGTTGCGGCGATGTGTAGCCGAGAATGAGTACCGTCCCCTCTGCGCCGAGCGCGCGGAGCTGCGAACCCTCGTCGAGCGTTGCCGCGGCGAACGAGCGCACACCGAGCGACAAGAGCTGCGGCACGACGGCGGCCATCCCGTGACCATAGGCGTCCGCCTTTACGACCGCCATCAGCTCGCACCCCGGCGGCAGCGCGCCGCGCAAAACCGAAACGTTGTGCGCGAGCGCCGCGGCGCTGAGCTCCCGCCACGCGCGGGAGGTATCCGCGCCCGTCACGGCTTGCGCCTTTCGATGATGCGTGCACTGGGCGACACGACCGTGGCGCCCGCCGGTACATCCGTGTGTACGACGGCCCCCGCACCGATCTTCGCGCCGGGACCGACATGGATGCCGCCGACGAGCACCGCGCCAGCGCCGATGAGGCAGCCGTCACCGATCTCCGGCGCTTTTCCGGCAATCTCGCCGATGGTCACGTTCTGGTAAATGCGGCAGTTTGCCCCGATAACGGCATAGCGCGAGATGAAAACGCCGTGCAGCCCGTGCGGGAGCGACGGCACGCCCCGGATCACCGCGTCCGGGCCAATGTACCCGCCGTGCCGCGCGGCGCAACGGCTCATAAGAAATGTCAGCACGTCCCGGCAAAAGCCGAACTTTGCGCGCTGCTGCCGCCGGTAGAGCCGCCAGAAGCGCGAAAGATCGTTCCCGCGCGAATAGTCGATGATCTTCTCCCGGATGCTCATACGTACAACCCCAGCAGCCGGTCAATCATCTGCGGAAACGACAGGCCGATCCCTTTCATCATGTTGGGGAAGCGGCTGTGCGCGGTGAGGCCGGGGATCGTGTTCACCTCGTTGAACACCAACTCGCCGGAGGGCGTGAGGAAGAGATCGACGCGCGCGAAGCCCGAGCAGCCGAGCGCGCGGTAGATTGTTTTGGCCGCTTCCTGAATGCGCAGCTCCGTTGCCGCGTCTACGCGCGCGGGCATGTGGATGCGGGAGGTTTTGAGCGTGTATTTCTCCTCAAAATCGAAAAAGCCGCCGGAGAGCTCAATCTCGTCGGCACGGCCGACGGTCAGCGTGTCCGTGCCGAGCACGGCGCAGCCGACCTCAAAGCCCGGCACGGCTTCCTCGACGATAACGGAGCTGTCGTACCGGAACGCCATATCGATGGCGGCGTCCAGCGCCGTGCCATCTTCCACGCGCGTCACGCCGAAGGACGAGCCCGCGCGCACGGGCTTTACGAACACCGGGAAGGAGAGTGTATCCAGGATCCTCTGCCGCGCCGCCGTGTTCTTTTCGAGCACGACCGACTTCGGCACCGCGATCCCGGCAAGAGAGACGAGCTTGTGCGCGCGGTCCTTGTCCATGCAGAGCGCCGAGGCGAGCGTGCCGCACCCGACGAGCGGGATACCGGAGAGCTCGAAAAGACCCTGCACCGTGCCGTCCTCGCCGTTCTTCCCATGCAGCACGGGGAAGGCGAGATCGATTCGCCGCAGCATCCACTTGCCATTGTGGAGTTCCCAAAACCCCGGCGCACCGCGGCTCGGCGAGAAGGCGGCGGGGCGGAGGAGCATGGGATCGTCCACCCACGTTCCGGCGGCGATGGCGCCGTAGGTGCCGAGATAGTGGTACCAGTCGCCGTCCTTTGTGATGCCGATGGGCAGAGGATCAAACTGCTCTGTGTCAACGGCCTCCAACACCGCCGCGGCGGATTGGAGAGAAACTTCGTATTCGCTCGAATGGCCGCCGAAGAGCACGGCGAGCGTTTTCTTTTTGGTGTTCATGGATTATTTATTCCTTTCGTATGGACGTGCCCTCCGGCAGAGGGTAGGCGATCTCGCATTCGTTCGTGTACAAAAGCCGCCGCTCCATGGTTTTGGAGGCAGTATCGGTCTCCTCGCGGAATACCTCGGCGCGCTCGTAGATTTTGCCGCCGCGGTTTATATACATGACCGCGCCGTTGTACACGCGGTATTCCCGCACCGGGGGACGGTCGGACTCGATTTGCACAAAAAGGTCGGTGTCGGAAAAATCGATGGCGACGCGAAAGAGCACGTCCGTATCGTTGCGCGCGCGAAGGTCGCACCAGCCCTCACTCACGGTCGCGTCCGCGCCGCGCGGGAAGCGCTCGGCTTCCGCAGCGGGGAACTGTTCTACGGCGTGGCCGTGCCGCTCCGTGACTGTGAGGGGCGTGTGCAGAAAGCACCAGTAGAGAAGATCACTCAGCATGCAAAGCCCCCCGCCGTAGGCCGGGCGAACGCTGCCATTTACGAGCACGAGCCCATCCTTATAGGGAGTATGGCGGTCGGCGCGGCGCGCAAGACGCCAGAAGGAAAACGTCTCGCTCGGGTGGAGGACTACGCCGTTCATTGCTTCGGCGGCAAGACGGAGGTTGTGCACCTTGTTTTGCTGATACTCCATCGGAAAACCGCTGCGCTCATTGCGCATGGCGACGTTGGCGCGGAAAAGCGTGTATTCAAGCGGCGTTTCCGTCCGCGCGGCGGCGTACCGGCTGCCGTCAAAGTGCATTTTGAGATAAAAGCAGCGCTTTCTCTGCCAGCGCCGCAGCGGAAGCAGAAACGGAAAGCGCTCCGTGAGCCGTTTTCTTGCCATAGGAAATCATTCTCCTTTGGGGAAGCGGAGAAATAAAAAAGCTCCCGTTTCCGATACGGGTATCGTATCGAAAACGGGAGCGAAATGTTTTCCCAAGCCCCGACGGGCGTCTTATGTTTTCCTGCGGAAATTCTTACGATTTTCCAACGGACGATTTTTCGATGGGCAGCGTAACGGTGAATGTGACGGTATCGTCCCGGCTCTCGCCGGTGAGCGAGCCGCCGTGGAGCTGCGTGATCTGCCGGGCAATGGCAAGGCCCAGCCCCGCGCCGCCAGTGGAGGAGCGCGCCGCGTCCAGCCGGTAAAACTGCTCAAAAATGCGCGAGAGCTTTTCCGGCGGGATCGTGTCGCCGCGATTCCGGAAGCGGACAACGGCGAAATTGCCGACGCGCTCCGCCGTGACGGTGATCTCCGTGCCCGGGTAGCAGTAGAGCACGGCGTTGCGCAGAAGGTTATCAAAGACGCGCTGCAATTTGTTCGCGTCGCACCGAATGGGGAACGTCTCGGGTGTGGAGAGCGCGCAGGTGAGGTTTTTCTCTCGTAGCATCGGCTGAAACTCAAACGTAAGCTGCTCGAGCAGGCGGGAGAGGTCGGCGGCACCGTATTGCAGCTCGATGGCGGAGAGATTGAAGCGCGTGATCTCGAAAAATTCGTTGATGAGATCCTCGAGACGGTTGGCCTTGTCGAGCGCGATGGAGAGGTATTTCTCCCGAAGCGCCGGGGCGATCTCGCCCTCGTCGTGCAGCAGCGTCAGATAGCCGATCACGGACGAGAGCGGCGTTTTGAGATCGTGCGCAAGATACATGATGAGATCGTTTTTTCGCTGCTCGGCTTCGCGCCGCGCCCGGAGATTTTCCTGCGAGCGTGACCGCGCAAGATTGAGCTCGTTTTCCACATCGGAGAGCTCCTTCGGCAGCTCAATGGGCGGTGCGGCGGGGTCAGAGAGCGATTTGGCCGCCGCGATCACGTCGTCCAGATAGCCGAGCGGCTGGCGCAGCGCGCGGACGGTGAACCAGACGAAGCCCGCGAGCAGCAGCAGGACAATGAGCACAGGAGAGAGCCGTTCCACGACCTTGAGGAGATAGTAGAGCGGATCGTTCTCGCTCCATGGGAAGCGGTAACAGACAAAAGCGGCACAGAAATACCCGCCGACGACCGCGGCGAAGAGCGCCGCGAGCGAGAGTAGATAGCGCGTAAAGAGGCGCGCCGCGAGCTGGGAGAAGCGGTTCGGGCGCTTATTCGATCTCATACCCTACCCCCCAGACGGTCTTGATGAATTTCGGGTTCCGCGGCGGCTCGTTCAGCTTTTCACGCAGCCGGGCGATGTGCGCCATGACGGTGTTGCTGCTGTTTTGCAGATATTTCTCCTTCCACACGGCCTCGAACAGCTCCTCGGACGGCACGACCCGTCCCTGCCGCGAGCAGAGATACCAGAGGATCGAAAACTCGATCGGCGTGAGCGCAAGCTCCCGACCGTAGAGCGCGCATTTGTGGCTTTCGCGGTTGATGATGAGACCGCGAATGTCGTATTCGGCGGCGTCTTCCGGCGAGGCGGCGCTCTGGTTGTAGCGCCCGGCGCGGCGAAGCTGCGTCTTTACGCGCGCGACGACCTCCAAGGGATTGAACGGCTTGGTGATATAGTCGTCCGCGCCGATCGTCAGGCCGAGAATTTTGTCGCTGTCGGCCACGCGCGCGGTCAGCATAAGGATGGGGAAGAAGCGGCTTTCCCGGATCTTCCGGCAGAGCGAAAAGCCGTCGGTGTCCGGCAGCATCACGTCAAGCAGGGCGAGGTCGATGTGCTCCGATTCCACGCAGCGCAGCGCCTCTGCGCCGGTGGCGCATGTATGGACGGTGTAGCCGTCGTTTTTGAGATAGATCTCCAGAAGATCGGCGATCTCGCGCTCGTCGTCCACGACGAGGATGGTTTCGTTCATAGCGGTTCTCCCAACGGGCGGTTTGGTCTTGAGCCCATTAAACCACAGTTTCCGTCCAAACGCAAGAAACCGCCGGAACGGGTTGTCCGTTCCGGCGGTTGTGCTTATGAAAATTATCAGCCGTTGACCATCTTGGCGACCTCGGCGGCGAGGTCGTCCTGACGCTTCTCGATGCCTTCGCCCTTCTCAAAACGGACGAAGCCCTTGACGGTGATGGGGGTGCCAAGCTCCTTGGCGGTGGCGGCGACGTGCTGCTCGACGCTGACCTTGTCGTCCTTCACGAACGGCATCTGGAGCAGGCAGATCTCCTTGAACCACTTGCCCAGGCCGCCGACAACGATCTTCTCGATGATGGCGTCGGGCTTCTTCGCGTTCTTCGGATCCTGCTTCGCGGTGGCGATGCGGATTTCCTTTTCCTTCTCAACCTCGGCGGCGGGGACGTTGCTCTCGTCGAGATACTGCGGGTTGAGCGCGCAGATCTGCATGGCAACATCGCGGCCGAGCTCGTTGACGGACTCGAGGGAAGCTTCGGTCTCCAGCTCGACGAGCACGGCGACCTTGCCCTTCATGTGGACATAGGGAACGCACTTGCCCTCGATACGCTCGAAGCGGCGGACCTTCATGTTCTCACGGACGGAGAGGAAGAGCTCGTTCTTCGCATCGTCCACGGTGCCCTTGCCGGTGTACCAGGGGCACGCCATGAGAGCGTCGACATCGGCGGGAGCTTCCTTGGCGATGACCTTCGCCACGCCGGAGACGAACTCGTTGAAGAGCGGGCCGCCAGCGACGAAGTCGGATTCGCAGTTGACTTCGACGATCACGCCGACACCGTCGATGACCGTGGCGTACGCCATGCCCTCGGCGGCGACGCGGGTCGCCTTCTTGGCCTGGGAAGCCAGACCCTTTTCACGCAGATAAACAACGGCCTTCTCGAAATCGCCCTCGTTCTCGACGAGCGCCTTCTTGCAGTCCATCAGGCCGCAGCCGGTGGCCTGGCGCAGCTCGTTAACGGCAGCAGCGGTAATAGCAGCCATTATTCTTCCTCCTTCGCGGTCTCAGCGGCCTCGACGGTCTCGGCGTCCTCGCCCTGACGGCCTTCGAGCACGGCGTTGGCCATGGTCTGGCTGATGAGGCGGATGGCGCGGATGGCGTCGTCGTTGCCGGGGATAACGTAGTCAACCTCGTCGGGATCGCAGTTGGTGTCGACGATCGCAACGATGGGGATGTGCAGCTTGCGGGCCTCGGCAATGGCGTTGTGCTCCTTGCGCGGGTCGATGACGAACAGAGCGCCGGGGAGCTTCTTCATGTCCTTCACGCCGCCGAGATACTTCTCGAGCTTTTCCATGTCGCCCATGAGCTTCATGACTTCCTTCTTGGGAAGCATGTCGAAGGTGCCGTCTTCCTGCATCTTCTTGAGCTGAGCCAGACGCTCCACGCGGGTGCGCATGGTCTTGAAGTTGGTGAGCATGCCGCCGAGCCAGCGGGCGTTCACGTAGTACATGCCGACGCGCTCCGCCTCTTCCTTGACGGCTTCCTGCGCCTGCTTCTTCGTGCCGACGAAGAGAATGCTCTGGCCGTTCTCGGAGAGAGTGCGGACAAAGTCATAGGCTTCTTCGAGCTTCTTGACGGTCTTCGCGAGGTCGATGATGTAGATGCCGTTACGCTCCATATAGATGTATTCGGCCATCTTGGGGTTCCAGCGGCGGGTCTGGTGACCGAAGTGGACACCGGCTTCCAGCAGCTGCTTCATGGATACTACTGCCATGTTGGGGGTTCCTCCTTTATTTTGTTATTACCTCCGGGGGCCTCATCCCGGCGCGACCAGGCTCGCGCCACATGGTCGCCGGTCCGCTCCCCGTGCGTAATGCGCGGGTATTATACCAAATGCCCGCGCACTCTGCAAGCGCTTTTTTCTCTCTTTTGAAAAAAATTTTGATTTTCCAGGGTTTTTAGCCCCAGATGCTCCGCCGTGGCTGCCGGTCGCGCCGGATCTCTGCGGCGCCCTCGATGAGAACGATGTCCCCGCCGATGCGGGCAATGGATTCCCACGGGAGAATGTAATCGCTCTCCCGGCCGAATAGCCCGAAAAACCGCGCCGGCCCCGGCACGATGAGCGCCAGTATCCGCCCCGACGTGAGATCAAGGATTGCGTCGCTCACAAAGCCGAGGCGCGTGCCGTCGGAAATGTTGATGACTTCGCGGTAGCGCAGCTCGGTAAGCCGTACCTCCATGATGTACCACCCCCATAGAGCCTATGGGGGCGGGGCGTTGTCCTATGCCAGGGCACCGCCGCGCTTAGGATACGAAAATGGCCTTTTTGATCTGCCGGATGGCGTTTTTCTCCAGCCGGGAGACCTGCGCCTGCGATATGCCGACCATCGAGGCGACCTCCATCTGCGTTTTGCCGTCGTAAAAGCGCAGCGAGAGAATGCGCTTTTCCCGCCCGGTCAGACTGCGCATGGCGTCGTCGAGCGCCATGCATTCGATCCAGCTCTCGTCCGTGTTGCGCGAGTCGCGCACCTGATCCATGACCGTAAGGCTCTCGCTGCCGTCGGAAAACACCGGGTCGGAGAGACTCACCGGGTCGCTGATCGCGTCGAGCGCGAGAGCAATCTCGGCGCGGGGGATGCCGAGAGCGTTTGCTATCTCCTCCTCGGTCGGCTCGCGGCCGGTCTCGGCGGTGAGCTTTTCGCGCGCCTGCAGGATCTTATACGCGGTGTCGCGCATGCTGCGCGAGACGCGTACGGCGCTGTTATCCCGCAGATACCGGCGGATTTCCCCGGCGATCATTGGCACGCCGTAGGTGGAAAAGCGCACGTCGTGCGCCTCGGCATCGAAGTTGTCGATGGCCTTGATAAGACCGATGCAGCCGACCTGAAAGAGGTCGTCAATGTTCTCCCCGCGGGAGGAAAAGCGCTGGATGACGGACAGCACAAGCCGCAGATTGCCCGCAATCAGTTCTTCGCGGGCGGCTTTATCGCCCTGCCGGACGCGCAGCAGCAATTTTCGCGTGGTGGCGCTGTCGAGCACGGCGAGCTTCGAGGTGTTGACGCCGCAAATCTCTACCTTTCCCTGCATATACAGCAAAACCTCCTCTGGCAAACGTTAGTGTTTCCGCAGAGGAGGTCGTTTTATACATTTTTGGATTTTTGCGCCGCGGTGTTACGGCGTGCCGAGGCGGGCGACGGTGAGGCCGGGGCGCGCCTGGCCGGCGGTATATTTCCAGTCGAACGTATAGCTGCTCTCGTTTCCGGCGGCGTCGGTCGCCGTGACGGAGATCGTCCACACGCCCTCAGTCAGATTTCCCGCCATCCACGGGAAATCGCTCTCGCCGTCGGTGAGAAGGAACATGCTGCGCGCCTCGCCCGTGTCCGGCGTGAGCGTGACGGTCAGCCCCGCGAGCCGGTCGTTATCCGTGACGCGATAGCGCAGAGAGAAGCCGGATTCGGTGATGTCGGTGATCGTGAGCGAGCGGATGACCGGGCTCGTCGTATCGATGAACACCGTGCCGATATCGGCGAGCGGGCTTTCGTTGCCGTCCGTGTCGCACGCCGCGGCGCGCACTTCGTAAGTGCCCTGCCGCCAGATGTCGATGTCGAGCGTGCCGGAACCGGAGACGGGGGCGTTATAATAGCGCGTGACCCACACGTCGTCTCCCTCGGCACGAGTTTCGACGCGGAAGGCGTTGAGCCCCTTTTCATCCGTGCCGGAGAGGAAAAGCGAAAAGCCTCTGGAGGTCGCCGGGCCGATGCTCGAGGCGGTCAGCTCGGGCGCGGTCGTATCGCCGGTGCGCGCTTCTTCACTGAGCAGCGCGCTGACCGTGCCGCTGCCGGCGATGCCGTCCGAGACGAGCCCCTGCTGCGACTGGAAGGCGCGTACCGCCTCGTCCGTCTTGGAGCAGAAGTAGCCGGTGATGTATTTTTCCTCGAGCAGCCCACGGCGGCAGAGTTCGATCTGCAATACCGTGACGCCCGCGCCGATGTACACCCCGCGCCCGTCCGCCATCGACCAGCCGCGCAGGGACGGGTTATAATAGAGCGCGTACACGATCTCGTAGCCGGAGAGGAGGGCGTTGTCGTAATTGGCGAGCGCGAGCACCTCCTGCGAGGACGTGATGTGCCATGTTTCGCCCGCGGTCGTCGCCGAGGGCTGGAGCGGCTTATAGAGCCCATAATCCGCCATGTGGTACACGACGCCGGTTTTCGGGTTGGTGTAGCTTGTGGCGAAGTTCGCGCCGAGCCAGTAGTTCGATATGTCCATCGCGTTGCCGGAGTTGTGGCCGCTGCATCCGGGGCGGGCGTAGTAGCCGTTTACCCAGGTGTTGTCCCAGAGGCGCAGCGCGGCGCGGTAATAGTAGCGGAGATCGAGCGTCTGGATGTCATAGGCGGAAAGATCGATGGAGTATTCCTCCGGCCAGCCGGGGGCGGACTCGGCGTCCCACCAGAAATTTGTAACGCTCTGCCCGTTCCAGAGCAGCGCGCGGCGGAAAGGACCGGTGTTGGCGTTGGAGTCGTGCAGGCCGATGACCTCCTGATAGCACGCCGGGCGGAAGGCATTCGTCACGATGAGCTTTTCGTCGCCGTAGCCGACGTCGCGCGCGAACGTCGCGAGCCGGATGACGAGCTCACGGTCCGTGCCGTGGAGGATGGCGGCCTTCGCCTCTTCGAGCGATGCGGTGGGGTCCATGCCGAAATTCGTGCACCAGTTGCTTGCGGCGGTGTCGAAATCGAAATACGTCACCGCTTCCTCGTAGGAGAGAAAGTCGATCGTGCTGCTTTCTTCCGCGCCGTCCTCCCCGTCGGCGGCGCGCGCCGGGAGCGCGCCGAGCAGCAGCGCCGCGAGCAGCGCCGCGGCAAGGGTGCGGATGCCTTGTTTTTTCATAGGCAGAGCCTTTCATTTATAAAAGAATATACAAGCACTATACCCGATTTTTTGCCGCGCGTCAACGCTGCCCCCTTTCGGCGGGGCGCGGCGTGTGGTATACTGCAAAAAAGGAAAGGGAGGGATGGCCGTGAAGCTGCCGCAGGACGCCGCCCGCGCGCTCGAAATGCTGGAGAGCGCCGGGTGGGAGAGCTATGCTGTGGGCGGGTGCGTGCGCGACTCACTGCTCGGCATCGAGCCGCACGACTGGGATCTCTGCACCGCCGCGCCGCCGGAGGAGATGAAAAAGGTCTTTGCCGGAGAGCGCGTGCTCGAAACCGGGCTCAAGCACGGCACGCTCACGCTGCTCGCGCCGTCCGGCCCCATGGAGATCACGACGTTCCGCACCGAGAGCGCCTATTCCGACGGCCGCCACCCGGATCGTGTTTCGTTTGTGCGCGATATCCACGCCGATCTTGCGCGGCGCGATTTTACGGTGAACGCCATGGCGTACAGCCCTGCGCGCGGCCTGCGGGACGATTTCGGCGGGCAGGAGGATCTGAAAAACGGCGTCCTCCGCTGTGTCGGCGACCCCGGCGAGCGCTTCCGGGAGGACGCGCTGCGCTTGCTGCGCGCGCTGCGCTTCGCGGCGCGGTTTGGCCTCACGATTGAGGAGAAAACCGCCGCGGCGCTGCGGGAAAACCGCGCGCTGCTGTGCCATGTTTCGCCCGAGCGCATTTTCTCGGAGCTCAAGGGAATCCTCTGCGCGCGCGGCGCGGGGGAGATGCTGCTTGCGTTCCCGGAGGTGTTTTTTGCGTTTCTCCCGGAGCTTGCGCCGATGCAGGGCTTTGATACGCGCCGCCCGCAGAACCATTGCTGGGACGTGTGGGGCCATACGGCACACGCCGTGGATGCGATCGCGGCAGAGCCCGTCCTCCGGCTCGCAATGCTCTTTCACGACAGCGGCAAGCCGGAGACGTTCCGGTTTGACGCACAGGCCGGGTTCGGCCGGTTTCCCGGCCATCCGGCGATAAGCGCCCGCATTGCGGACACCGCGCTGCGGCGCCTTCGCTGCGACAACGCCACGCGCGAGCGGGTGCTGACGCTCGTGGAAAACCACGAGATGCGCACCGGCCACGGCAAAAAGGATCTGCGCCGCCTGCTTGCAAGGATCGGCGAGGAGAATATGCGCGATCTGCTGCTCGTCCGGCGCGCGGACGCCGCGGCGCACGCGCCGGAGGCCGCCGCGCGGCTCACAGCGCTCGCCGGTGAGGACGAGCGGCTTTTAAACGAGATCGTCGCCGAACACGGCTGCCTGCATGTCAAAGACCTTGCCGTGAGCGGGAACGACCTTTTGGCGCTCGGCCTGAAGCCGGGCTCGGCGGTGGGGGAGACGCTCGCACGGCTGCTCGACCGCGTGCTGGATGAGGAACTGCCGAACGAAAAGGAAGCGCTGCTCACCGCGGCGCGAAAGGAGATACAGGAACATGAATGAGGTAATGATCCAATGGCTCGGCCACTCGTGCTTCCGCATGGAGTATCGGGGCTACGCGCTTGTGACCGATCCGTATGAGGACGGGTATGTCCCCGGGCTTGCGCCGCTTCGTGTGAGCGCGTCCGCCGTATACTGCTCGCATGGCCACGGCGACCATAACGCCGCGGCGTGCGTGAAGCAGACCCGGGAAAAAGAACCGCCCGATCTCTCCGTGCAGGAATTTACCGTTCCGCACGACCACCACGGCGGGGCGCGGCGCGGGATGAATACGATCCGGCAGTTTTGCTTCGGCGCGCTGCGCGTTGTCCACATGGGCGACACCGGCTGCCTGCCGGACGAGAACACCCTTGCCGCGCTGCATGGGTGCGACGCGCTGCTGCTGCCCGTCGGCGGGTATTATACGGTGGACGCGCCGGAGGCATTCGCCATTGCGGAAAAGATCGTGCCGCGATGCATTCTGCCGATGCACTACCGGGGCGAAGGCTTTGGCTTTGACGAGATCGGCACGCTTGACGCCTTCACCGCGCTTTTCACTGCGGAGGAAGTACACTTCCTGAAAGGCGACACATTCACGCTCACGGCGGCGGAGCCGCGCGGCGTTATCGTGCCGCAGATGTAAAAGTGAAGAGCTTCTTTGACAGACGGAAAAGGCCGCTGAAGCGATACGCTTCGGCGGCCTTTTCGCGGAAATTGCGGCGTCAGGAAAAGTTTTGTATCTTTCCGTGCTGCACGGCGATGATCTCGGCCATGATGGCAACGGCGATCTCCGCCGGCGTTTCCCCGCCGAGCGAGAGACCGATGGGCGTATGGACCTCGGCGAGCCGGGCATCGGAATATCCGAGCTGGCGCATCTGCGAGAAGATCGCTCCAATTTTGGCGCGGCTGCCGACCATGCCGGCGTAGCTCCATTCCTTGTCGAGCACCGCATGAAGAGAGGCGCAGTCGGCGGCGTGACTGTAGGCGCAGAGAACGTAATAGGCAGAGGGCTCGATGTCCAGCGCACGAAGCCCCGACGCAAAATCCGGCACCTGCTCGAAGCGGTCTGCCATAGCGACGGATTCGGCGATGACCTCCGCATCGCGGGTGTCCACCAGCAGCACATCAAAGCCTACTTCCTTGGCGATGCGGATGAGACTGCGTCCCACGTGCCCGCCGCCGCACACCACCAGCAGCGGCGCGGCACGAAAGACCTCGATAAACACGGTGATGCCGCCGGTGCAGACGGCGCCGCTGGCCGCGGCAGGGTCTTTGATCTCGTAGCGCTTCAAGGCGTTCTGCCCGGCGGTGATGCATGCTGCGGCATCGCGCTTTGCCATTTGTTCGTGGCAGCCGCCACCCACGGTGCCCTTGGAGAGCCCGTTTTCATATACCAGCATCTTGCCGCTGGTGCGCGGTGTGGAGCCAAAGGAATCCACAATGGTGACGATGGCGTAATTCTTCCGTTCCTTTCGGGCCTGCAGCTGTTCCAGCAAAAGATCCTGCATGACGATACCTCAGCTTTTAAACAAGTTTTTTCAAGAATTTTTTTATTGTACTTGGCGGAAGGGGAGAAGTCAATTCTCGGGTTTTTTATTATAGGATGAAAAGAAAAAGCTCGCCGGCCGGCGAGCTTTTCGGGTGCTTATGAAGGCTCAATCGAGCGTTAGCTCGTCCGGCAGCCAGCAGCCGTCGGGGAGCGTTTTGTGGCGGAACACCTGCCCGCAGCGGGCAGGATCCTTCGCCTCGTGGAACCGGAAAAGCAGCTCGCCCTCGCCGGTTTTCGTGAGAATCTCCAGCTTGCCTGCCGGGTGGGACAGACAGTATTTGACGGCCTTGTCCATGCCGCTGATGAGCCGCTTGGCGTTCTCGACGATCTCAATGCCCTGCTCCATCGGCAGCTGGAACATGTTCTTCACGCCCGTCACGGGACGGCACTGGAAAATATAGTACGGCAGGCATCCAATGGCGGTGAGCGAGGCGAGCAATTCGCCGAGCACCGCCGGATCGTCGTTTACGCCGCGCAGCAGCACGGTCTGGTTGCGCACGATGCACCCGGCGCGGCGCAGCGCGGCAACCGCGGCGGCGGATTCCGGGGTGATCTCCCGCGGGTGGTTGAACTGCGTCACGACGAAGATCGTTTTCTTTGCTGTATAGCGTGCGAGCGTTTCACAGAGCGCTGCATCGATCCGCTCGGGCCAGGTGACGGGCGTGCGCGTGCCGAAGCGGATATAATGCAGATGATCGATGGGCGTGAGCGCGTCGAGATAGCGCGCGATCGTCTCGTTGTCGTTGAGGAACGAATCGCCGCCGGAGAGGAGCACGTTCGTGATCTCCCCGTGCTCACGGATGTATCCGGTCACGCGCTCAAAGTTCGCCGCGATCTCCTCGTCCGTCAGGCCGACAAGGCGCTTTCGGAAGCAGTGGCGGCAGTACATGGCGCACCGGTTCGTTGTGAGCACCATGGCGGTTTGCAGGTATTTGTGCTGAAGGCCGGGGACGCGCGTGTTGGACTGCTCGCCGCTCGTGTCAAACGAGCCGCCCTCCTCCTCTTCAATTGGCGCGGGCACCGCCATTTTCCGGATCGGATCGTCCGGGTCGTTCGGGTCGATCAGCCCCAGATAATAGGGCGTGATGCACATGGGGTAGCGGTCTGCCACCGCCTGTACGGCGGCAAGCTCTTCGGCTGTCATGGGCAGCTTTTCCGCAAGCTGCGCGGCTGTCGTGATCCACATTGTCGTCGTTCTCCTTTTACAATTTAGTGTTTACCATTAAATTGTATCGGATGCCGTTCTGCCGCGTCAAGATGACAAACCAAGGAAAACGTTCGATATGTGTGTAAATTTAACGTTTTATTTACAAAATCTCCGCGAAAAAATGCAAAAAAAGCAGACCGGAGCGGGTCGGAAGGGGGATTCCGGCCTGCTCCGGTCTGACATAAAACGGGAGAAAAGCAGCAATGAATTCTATTCTTGAAGGAGAATTATTCTTTGCAGAAAACAATATAGCACACCTGCTTCCAAAATGCAAGAACTTTTTAAAAAAGAATGAAACGGTGCGGATGCATTTAAAAATTGCGGGAAATGATGCACGTATCCGTCAATATACGCTGCGCAAATCGGTGAAATGGGCGAAAAACGCAATTTCCTAAGATCTCGCTTGCAAAAATACAGGGGCATAGGTATAATGAAACGTACCGGCTCCTTCGGGAGACCGGCCAAACTGTCAATATAAAAGTAACAGGAGGAACCCCTCATGGATAAACTGCGGCAGGAGCTTTCTTCGCTCCATATCGAGAAAGCACTCGATATCGCCACGCGCGACGGCGCGTTCGCCAAGGAAATGTACGCCGGTTTCGGAAGCTGCCGGGAGATCGTTGCGCTCGACCGCTCCGACAAGATGTTTGAAAAGGGCAGAGAGAAGTGCGCCGGTATGCCGGTGAGCTTTGTGCTCGGCGATGCGTGCCATATGGATTTCGAGGACAACACCTTTGACGTTGTCGCCATCGGCAACTCCCTGCACCACATCCCCGATCTCGCGGCGCTGCTCGCGGAGATGAAGCGCGTTGTGAAGCCCGGCGGGCTCATCCTCCTCAGCGAGATGTACAACGACGGCCAGCCCAAGGCAAGCCTCACACACTGGATCCTCCACGACATTGACTGCACGATGCACACCATCGACGGCATTTACCACCACCCGACGTACTCGAAGAGCGAGATCCTCTGGCTCGCCCGCAACGCGGGTCTCACGGTGGAAAAGACGCTGTGCGATCTCATCGACGATCCCAAGGTCGTTGCCAAGCTGCGCGAGCGCATTGCCGCCGTGCCGGAAAATCTCAAGAAGTATGAAAGCAACCCGGCGCACGCCTTCCTCGCGGCCGAGGCAGCGTGGCTCAACGAGGAATACGAGGCGAACGGCGTCACCTCCGCCGAGCAGCTCGTTGTATTCTGCCGCAAGTAAGATCAAGAAACCGAAAGGAAGAACATAATTTATGCTGAAAAACGCTTACCTCCAGCGGGTATACGATCAGGTGCTCGCCCGCGATCCCAACGCCCCCGAGTTCCACCAGTGCATCCGGGAGTTCCTTGAGAGCCTGGAGGGCATCGTAGATAAGCACCCCGAGTGGGAGCGCAATGCCATCCTTGAGCGCTTCGTGGAGCCAGACCGGATCATCACGTTCCGCGTCACGTGGGTAGATGACGCCGGAAAGGTGCAGGTCAACCGCGGCTACCGCGTGCAGTACAACTCCGCCATCGGCCCCTACAAGGGCGGTCTGCGCTTCCATCCGTCGGTCAATCTCTCGGTCATGAAGTTCCTCGGCTTTGAGATGAATCTGAAAAACGGCCTCACGACGCTGCCCATCGGCGGCGGCAAGGGCGGCTCGGACTTCGATCCCCACGGCAAGAGCGAGGGAGAGATCATGCGCTTCTGCCAGGCGTTCATCACCGAGCTCTACCGCCACATCGGCCAGTTTACCGACGGCCCTGCCGGTGACATCGGCGTTGGCAGCCGCGAGATCGGCTACATGTTCGGCCAGATGAAGCGCATCACCAACCAGTTCGACGCCGCGACCCTCACCGGCAAGCACCTCTCCTACGGCGGCTCGCTCGTGCGCACCGAGGCGACCGGCTACGGCATCTGCTACTTCACCGACGAGGTGCTCCACCACCAGCTCAACACCTCCTTCGAGGGCAAGACCGTTATCGTCTCCGGCAGCGGCAACGTGGCGACCTACGCTGCGGAAAAGGCCATGCAGCTCGGCGGCAAGGTCGTTTGCATGTCCGACTCCAACGGCTATGTCCACGATCCCGACGGCATCAAGCTTGACCTCATCAAGGATATCAAGCAGAACCGCCGCGCGCGCATCAAGGTTTACGCCGACGAGGTGCCGGGCGCTACCTATCACGAAGGCTGCCGCAACATTTGGGATGTGCCGTGCGATGTGGCGCTCCCGTGCGCGACGCAGAACGAAGTGGACGTAGCCGAAGCGAAGAAGATCATCGCCGGCGGAGCCATGATCCTCACCGAGGGCGCGAATATGCCCTGCACGCTCGAGGCTGTTGCCATGCTGCAGGCGGCGGGCATCCCCGTCAGCCCGGCCAAGGCGGCGAACGCCGGCGGCGTTTCGACCTCCGCGCTCGAAATGACCCAGAACAGCATGCGCCTGAGCTGGACATTCGAGGAAGTGGACGAGCGCCTGCACAACATCATGCGCGGCATCTATAAGGCCGCGTACGACGCCTCCGTCGAGGCCGGTCAGCCCGGAAATCTCGTCGTCGGCGCGAACATCGCGAGCTTCCTCAAGATCGCGGATGCGATGCTGCATCAGGGTATTGTGTAATATCACATAAAATTCAAGCCGCCGGTACGACATGTCGTACCGGCGGTTTTGTTACGCTTTGGCGTTCTATTTAAGAAAACTATGCTTTTTTCAGCCGCTGAAGTTCCTCTTTCGTGTCGGTATCGAAGAGCTCTTCTTCCGGCAGCGGAACGGTGAAAAGTGCCTCCGGATGGGCGCGGATGACGCGCTTTCCGCCGCGGTCTCCTTCGAGCGCGGAAAGCTCCGGGAAAAATGCAGCAGGGAAGAGGCAGGGGTTGCCGAGCCGCCCGTCCGGCGCTTCCGGCGCGATGATCTTTTCAGGGCGTGCCGCGCCCGCTTCGAGAATGCGGCGCACGCTCTCCTTTGTGAGAAGCGGCTGGTCGCCTACGAGAAAAAGCACGGCGCTGCAAGGCTTTGCGGATTCGAGCCCCAGACGGATGGAGAGAGAAACACCCTGCTCCGGCGCGTCGTTCCGCACGGCGAGAAAGCCGCGCCGCTCGCTCTCGGCGAGAATATCCTCACAGCCGGACACGACCGCGACGCGCACAAAACGCTCCGTTGGCAGAGCGTTCATCGCGCGCTCAAAAAGACGCTTGCCGGCAAATTCTGCGAGAAGCTTCCCGCCGCCGAAGCGCGAGCCAGCCCCCGCGGCCAGAAGCACGCACGAGACCGTGCGTTTATCCATGACAGTATCCATTTTCTCCCTCTTTCCGGGTAAGATGCCGTTTCCAACGGCATACAAACTGTATAAGTATTATGCAAAAAAAGACGACAAATTGCAAGAGTTGTCAAAATGGTTTTACCGAATGTTCAATGTGTACAAAAACGATATATGATTTTCGGCGAACATTAGACCCTTCGCTATGATTTGCATATGAATACCGCAAATTTCATACAAATTATGTATTTGAAAAAAATAGGGGTTTGCGATAATAATATATACGAGAGATTATCCAGCGCATGGGATAGGTATACATTATTAAAAGGAGAGCGTGACATGCTGAAAATCAATCAGGAAAAATGCAAAAAGTGTCAGATTTGCGCGAAGAACTGCCCCATCGGTGCGATCACCGTCGAGCCGGGTGCGGACGGCAAGAAAGTCGTCACCATCACGGACATGTGCGTTGAGTGCAACGTCTGCCGCCGCGTCTGCCCGTTCGGAGCCGTCGACGGCGCCGAGAAGACCGAGGGCATGGTGCAGTGCCATTCCTGCTCCATCCAGTGCAAAGTTCCCGTTGGCTCCACCGGCGCCTGCAAGCGCTACACCAACGAGGGCGGCCGCCTCGTCCGCAACCGCGCTCTCGTCGTGGAGGGCAAGCCCCAGCTCGAGATCGACCCGAAGATCGCCAAGCCCGTCATCACCGCCGTGGGCGCCGGCACCAACTACCCCTGCATCCGTCCGGCTCCGCACATCGTCTGCGAGAAGCGCGACGGCGTTGACGTTATCACCACCGTGACCGAGGCTCCGCTGAGCTACTCCGGCGTTCTCGTCAAGCTCGACACCAACACCTACATCGGCGAAGAGGGCGACACCGTTTACTGCGAAGGCAAGCCCGTCGGTCTCGTACATACCGAGGAGTACGGCTCCAAGATGATCTACGTCGGCGGCGCGAACCGCCTGACCGCGAAGGACGGCGGCTTTGCCACCGCCCGCACCATTGTCGCTCTTGCCAACGGCGAGCAGGTCGAGCTGACCGTCAAGACCGCCGACCACGAGACCGGCAAGCCCAAGATGATCAAGATCGTCTGCCAGCAGGGCGTCGCTCCCACCATCAACGGCACCCAGGAGACCACGATGCGCATCGGCTGCGGCAGCGCCACGATCGGCCTGCTCGCCGACGTCATGAAGAAGTGCGTGGACGAGTGCATCGTTATCGACCACCACGTCACCGGCCTCTTCAGCGAGCATCTCGCCGGCAAGGAAGTTGGCATGACCTGGTCCGGCGTTATCCCCAACGCCACCAAGAGCACCGTCGGCCGTTACTTCGGCGGCCACGGCGACGGCATCGGAGGCACCGTTCTCCAGACGCCGCGCGACGCCATCAAGAGCGTTGACATGAGCCTTGCCCATGCCGGCATGACCATTCTCGTCACCAACACCACCGGCGAAGTCGGCGCCCTCTTTGAGGTCCAGGCCGACGGCGACGTGAAGGAGATCCCGATGACCGAGAAGGCGCAGTGCGTTGTCGACGCCATCAAGAGCAACTGCCAGAGCTCCAACACGAGCGTTATGTACTGCGGCGGCACCGGCGGCTCCGCCCGCGGCGGCGTCTGCCACCACCCGATCGCCATCACCGAGGCCGTGCACGCCGGCAAGGCGCACCTGACCATCGGCGGCGCTCCCGCTTACGTTTACCCCGGCGGCGGCATCAACTTCATCGTTGATACCGCGAAGGTCGTCAACCACGCCTTCACCTGGGTGCCCACCCCGGCGACCGTCGCCCCCGTGGAGTACACCATGACGAAGGAAGACTACGAGAAGATCGGCGGCCACATGAACCATATCAAGAACGTCGAGGACTTCCCCGAGTATCAGAAGCACTGATGGACGAAGCCTTCCGCATCCTGGATGACGGGCGCGTATTCTTTGATTACGGCCCGGCATCCATGGTGGTGACCGCCCGGCGCGGAGACGAAAATCTCAGCGATCTTGCGGCGTCGGCCTTCCCGTTTCTGCGCGAATCGCTCGCCGAGATCGCCGGGGCGCTGCCCATACTGCGGCGGTATCCGGACGGCATGAATTATTCCGGGCTGACCGGGCTGCCCCGCGTCATGGCGGAATCCGTCCTTGCGACGGGAGAGCCCACGCTCACGCCCATGGCGGCGGTCGCCGGAACGGTGGCGGACGCCATGGCGGACTGGCTCTTCGCCCGCGGCGCAGATCTCGTGGCCGTCAATAACGGCGGCGACGTTGCGCTGCGGCTCGGCGAGGGACGCTCTATCCGCATGGGCATACTGCCCGATCTCAACGGCTACGTTACGGAGGTCGTGGAGATCCGCGCGGAGGACGGCATCGGCGGCGTGTGCACGAGCGGTCTCGGCGGCCGCAGTCTGACGCGCGGCATCGCCGGAGGCGTCACGGTCTTTTCGCGGCGGTGCGCTCTCGCGGACGCCTGCGCCACGCACATCGCAAACTGCTCGTATATCGAATCCCCGCGGGTGCACACCTGCCTCGCCGGTGATATCGAGCCGGAGAGCGACATTGCCTCGCTCCGCATCGTCACGGCGGTCGAGCCGCTTCTCCCGGAGGAGAAAAAGCGCGGTCTCAAGCAGGTGTATGAGGAGACGGAGCGCCAGTGGAACAACGGCAACCTTCTCCGCGTATATGCGGATATCCAGGGCGAGCGGCTCACATTTGAGCGGAACGCGCAGTAACATTCGGCAATACAATCTTGCAAATATTTTAAAGGAGATCTATTCCAATGAAAGTCGGTTTTATCGGACTGGGCCGTATGGGCGGCCATATGTGCAGCAACGTCATCAAGGCGGGCTTTGAGACCTACGTGAGCGATCTCGTTCCCGCGCTTGTTGAGCAGAAGGTCGCCGAAGGCGCCATCGGCTGCAAGGACAATCTCGAAGTCGCTGCCAACATGGACATCGGCTTCACCATGCTCCCCAACGGCGCGATCGTCGAGGCCGTTATGTGCGGCCCCAAGGGCGTTCTGGCCCACTGCAAGCCCGGCACGATCATCGTTGACATGTCCTCCGTCGCCCCCGGCACCACCCAGAAGATGGCGAAGGTCGCCGCCGAGCACGGCGTGAAGTACATGGACGCTCCGGTTTCCGGCGGCACCATCGGCGCGCAGAAGGGCACGCTGACCATTATGTGCGGCGCGGACGAGGAGACCTTTGAGAAGGCCAAGCCCGTTCTCGAAGCCATCGGCAAGCGCATCATGCGCATCGGCGGCACCGGCATGGGCGACGCGATGAAGATCGTCAACAACATGCTGCTCGGCGCGAACATGGCCTCTCTCGCCGAGGCTCTCGTGCTCGGCGCGAAGCTCGGTCTGGACAACAAGACCATGTACGACGTTATCTCCACCTCCTCCGGCAACAGCTACGTTGTCGATGCGAAGATGAAGAAGTTCATCATGCCCGACAAGTTCGAGCCGGGCTTCGCGATGGACGTGCAGTACAAGGACCTGACCCTCGCGCAGGAAGCCGCCCGCGGCGTCAAGATGCCCATCCCGATGAGCGCCACCTGCACCGCCGTTTACGAGCAGGCCCGCGCCGCCGGCTACGGCATGGAGGATATGTCCGCCGTCATCAAGCTCTGGGAAAAGCTGATGGGTGTTGAAATCCGCGGCGAACTGGAGTAAAATAAAGTATTCTTAAACCGGTACGGGCGGCGAAGCCGCCGCCCGCTCCGGCGGAGGATAAGCAGCAAAAGCAGCACATTTAAAAGGGGGAAAACCGCGCATGAGACCATTTGATTTCTACGCACCTACCACCGTGGTCGAGGCGCTCACTCTGCTGGACCAGTATAAGGACAGCGTCGCCTGCATTGCCGGCGGCACCGACCTTACGCTGGAACTCAATGAGTGGAAGGCACAGCCGGCTGTCGTTATCGACCTGAAGAAGCTCAAGGAGCTTGATTACATCAAGGTCGAGGACGGCATCGTCCGGATCGGTGCTCTTACGACTCATGCGGAAGTGGCGGCCAACGACATCATTCGCGAGAATGTCCACATTCTCTACGACGCCTGCCGTCAGGTAGGCTCGCCCCAGATCCGCAATCTCGCGACGCTCGGCGGCAACATCTGCCAGTCGTCCGTGGCGGGCGACGGTCTGGCCGCGTGCGTTACGCTCAACGCCGATGTCACCATCAAGAGCGTCCGCGGCGAGCGCACGATCAACATCAACGAATTCCTGTCCTCTCCCGACCGCAAGCGCAACATCCTGCAGCCGGACGAGCTCATGACCGAGGTCTCGTTCCCGCTGCCCGATACGAAGCACACCGCGACCGCGTTCTACAAGCTGGGCAAGCGCCGCGCGCTCGCCATCAGCGTCATCGGCGGCGGCATGGTTGTGACGGTCGACGATAACGGCGTTTGCACCTACTGCTCCATGCGGGCGGGCGCCATGGCGCGTTATCCGCAGCGCTACAAGGGCTGCGAGGAGTATCTCGTCGGCAAGAAGCTCAGCTGGGAGACCATGCTCGAGTGCCTGCCGATCATGCACGATCAGGTTTACGAAGCCAACAAGGCCCGCGCCTCCGTGTTCTATAAGAAGGAGAGCATCCAGGGTGTGTACAAGCACCTGTTTGCCGATGTGCTCCGCAAGCTGAATATCGAGGAGGTGCAGGGATTTTGAAGAAGATCACCGTTCATTTCACCGTTAACCACGAGCCGGTGACCGTTGAGGTCGAGCCGAACCACCGCCTGCTCGACGTGCTGCGCAACAACCTTGGCCTTACGAGCGTCAAGGAAGGCTGCAGCGAGGGCGAGTGCGGCGCCTGCACCGTGATCTACAACGGCGAGCCCGTGACGAGCTGCTGCATTCTGGCCGGTCAGGCCGAGGGTGCGGACATCATCACGCTCGAAGGCATCAGCAAGAATGGCCAGCCCGATGTGGTGCAGCAGGCGTTCATGGACGCCGGTGCCGTGCAGTGCGGCTTCTGCATCCCCGGCATGATCCTCACCGCCGAGGCTCTTCTCCAGAAGAACCCCAACCCGACGCGCGACGAGGTCAAGCTCGCCATCAGCGGCAACCTCTGCCGCTGCACCGGCTATGCCAAGATCAATGACGCTGTGCTTCTGGCCGCCGCCAGAATGCGCGGAGAGGAGGCCGAAGCATGAGAGACGTAGCCATTCTCGGCCGTGACCATATCAAGGTCGACTCGCTCGACAAGGTGCTCGGCCGCGCGAAGTTCGCCGCGGACTACTACATGCCCGACATGCTCTATGGCGGCGTGTTCCGCAGCACCGTTCCCCACGCGTACATCAAAAAGCTGAATCTCGAGAAGGCCCGCGCGCTGCCCGGCGTCGCCGCCGTTCTCGACCACACCGCCATCCCCGGCAAGAACCGCTTCGGCATCATCCTGAAGGATGAGCCCTGCCTCGTGGACGACAAGGTGCGCCGCTACGGCGACGCCATCGCCGTCGTCGCGGCGGAGACCCCGGAGATCGTGCAGGAAGCCATGCAGCTCATCGAGGTCGAATACGAGGAGCTGCCCGTCATCAACTCCTTCGAGAGCGCGATGGCGGAGGGCGCCGTCTGCGTCCACGGCACGACGAACGTCCATGCCAAGAAGCACATGGAGTTCGGCAACGTTGACGAAGCCTGGAGCAAGTGCGATGTCATCATCGAGAACACCTACTCCACCCACGTCCTCTCCCATATGTTCATCGAGCCGGACGCCGGTATTGCCTACTATGACGAGAAGGGCATCATGACGGTCATCGCCTCCACGCAGAACCCCCACTACGACCGCAACGAGGTTGCCGGTATGCTCGGCGTGCCGCAGAACCGTGTCCGCTGCATCCAGCCCACCACGGGCGGCGGCTTCGGCGGCAAGCTTGATATCGGCGTGCAGCTGCACTGCGCGCTGCTCGCGCACTACACCAAGCGCCCCGTGAAGATCGTCCGCTCCCGCGTGGAGTCTACGATGATCTCCTCCAAGCGTCACCCGATCACGACCCACGTCAAGACCGGCGCGACGAAGGACGGCAAGCTTGTGGCTGCGCAGTATGAACTGACCTGCGACGCCGGTGCCTACGGCTCCTACGGCCCCGCCGTTATCGGCCGTTTCCCGGTGCACGCCGTCGGTCCCTATGACTGCCCGAACGTCCGTCTGGACGCTGTATTTGCTTACACCAACAACCCGATGTGCGGCGCGTTCCGCGGATTCGGCGTGCCGCAGGCCGCCGTTGTCCACGAGGGACAGATGGACGCTCTGGCCGCGGCTCTGCACATGAGCCCGCTGGAGATCCGCCGCATCAACGGCCACCACGTCGGCTCGACGATCCCGACCGGCCAGACCCTCACCGAGAGCGTCGGCTATCAGGATACGCTCGCCGAGGCGATCAAGAAGGCCGAGGAAGTCATGCCGGACGCTCTGGAGCGTCTCGACCCGGATTGGAGGCCGCAGATATGAAATTGAGAGGAACAGGCGTCGGCAGCATGTTCTACGGCGTCGGCAACACCGGCCTTCCCAACCCGGCCGCCGCGTTCTGCGAAGTTCTGCCCGACACGAGCGTTAACGTCACCATCGGCGCGGCCGACATCGGCCAGGGCGTCGCGAGCGTCGCTGCGGCTATCGCCGCCGAAACGCTCGGTCTCGAGTTTGAAAACATCCATGTCACCTGGGCGGACACCATGATCGCCCCTGAAGGCGGCGCGACCTCCGCGTCCCGCCAGACGTTCATCACCGGCAACGCTGTGAAGAACGCCTGCACGCAGGCCATGGGTGAGCTCAAGCGCACCGCTTCCGAATTTCTGAACGTCCCGCAGGAAGAGCTGATCTTCCGCCACCGCGAGATCTACAGCTCCAAGGATGAGTCCAAGAAGATGACCTATCCCGAGCTCATGGGCGCGATGGGCAAGAACGGCCGTCTGGCCGTCGGCGCGGGCTACTACAACCCCAAGACCACCTACCTGAATCCGGCCGACATGTCCGGTATTCCGTATGAGGTCTATTCCTACGCCACCTGCATCATCGAGGTCGAGGTCGACACCGATACCGGCGAAGTGCAGCTTCTCAAGTGCGTCTCCGCGCACGACGTCGGCACGCCGGTCGGCATCAAGATGTGCGAGGGCCAGATCGAGGGCGGCACCGCCATGGGTACCGGCTTCGTCATCAGCGAGAAGATCGAGACCGACCCCAAAACCTGCGCGATCAAGAACCCCTCGCTGAGCAAATACATCATCGAGTCCAGCATGGACGTTCCCGAGGTGTATCCGATCGTTGTGTGCAGCGACGGCGACGCCGCTCCGTACGGCGCCAAGGGCATCGGCGAGCCGGCGCTCATCCCGAGCATCCCCGCGACGATGGCCGCCATCGGCAACGCCCTGGGTGTCAAGTTCTACCACACCCCCGTCCTCGCCGCCGACATCGTGAAGGCATGGAAGGACAAGCAGGCAGCGGAGGCTGCCGCCAACTAAGGTTAAAAGTACGTCCCTAAGGTACTTTTTGACAATAACTCATCGGCCGCGTCGTTCGCGGCGCGGCCAGCTCACCAAGCAAAAAAGGAACCGCGCACGTCCCTCTTCGGGCAATCAGCAGCTGCCCGAAACCCGTACACAAGTAAACGCTCAACGAATGTTGCAATCAACATTAAATTAAGGGAGGCACTTTAATTAATGGCTAACAACAACACCGAGCTTAAGGGATGGGCCAAGTACTGCAAAGAGCAGAACATTGAGTTCTCCACGAAGCGCATTTTCATCGACGGCCTGGGCGGCATGGCTCACGGTCTGTTCGCGTCCCTGCTGATCGGCTGCATCATCAACACCATCGGCATGTACGTTCCCCTGCTGAAGGACATCGTCGTCAACCCCTGGGGTTCCGAAGCTCTCGCGGGCGCTAACCTGCTGATCGCTTCCAAGACCGCTGCTTACGCCGTGCAGGGCGCCGCTATGGCCGCTGCTATTGCGTACAGCATGAAGGCTCCCCCGTTCGTCATGTACTCCACGCTGGCCGTTGGCTTCGCTGCCAACGCCCTCGGCGCGCAGGGCGGACCTCTCGCCGTGTTCTTCGTCGTCGTCATTGCCGTGTTCGCTGGCAAGCTGGTCTCCAAGCGCACCCCGATCGACATCATCATCACCCCGTTCGTGACGATCGTTGTCGGCGTTCTGTTCGCTTTCCTGATCGCTCCCCCGATCGGCAAGGGCGCCGTCCTTCTCGGCGACCTCGTCATGAAGGCGACCGCTCTCCAGCCCTTCTGGATGGGCATCCTCGTCTCCGCTCTCATGGGCATCATCCTGACCCTCCCCATCTCCTCCGCCGCTATCTGCGCCGGTCTTGGTCTGGTCGGTCTCGCCGGCGGCGCCTGCGTTGCTGGCTGCTCTGCTCACATGGTCGGCTTCGCTGTTGCGTCCTACCGTGAGAACGGCGTGCAGGGTCTCCTTTCTCAGGGCCTCGGCACCTCCATGCTCCAGGTTCCCAACCTGGTCAAGAAACCCATCCTCTGGCTGCCCCCCGTGGTCGCTTCCATCGTGAACGGCCCGCTCGCCACCTGCCTGTTCAAGCTCCAGATGAACGGCGCTGCCATCAACTCCGGCATGGGCACCTCCGGCCTCTGCGGCCAGATCGGCCTCATCACCGGTTGGGCGGCCCCCATGTGCGAAGAGAACGCTGCTCTCGGCGTTGACTTCGCCGCCGCCACTGCCAGCCCGGCTCTCAACTGGATCGGCCTCGTTGTCTGCTCCTTCGTGATCCCCGCTCTTGTCAGCTGGCTCGTCAGCGAGCTCATGCGCAAGAAGGGCCTCATCAAGGAAGGCGACTACGCTCTCGATCTGTAATCCTAACAGGCACAAAACTCTACTTACTCCCGGGGCAAGCTGCAGCTCCGAGGTAAGCACAGCTCGTGCGCGGATTTTTTAGAAAAGGCGTTGAGTTATTCAATATTCGCCGGTTCCCGGCGCTTCATGCGCCGGGAATTGAGCGGACAAGCTTAGGGAAACAAAGTCGGCTCCCCAGCCACTGTTTGACCGGGGAACCAGGGGTTTTCTGCACGGCGGGGCGGCAGCTCCACCGGGCACACCCCTGCCGCGACAGAAAAACCCCTTGGACAGGGCTGCTGCCATATCCCGGATGTGCGGATGGCGGCGGAATGTCCGCGTGTACTCTGGCAAAACGCTCCCGGCGGAGAACTGCGCAACGCCGGGGGAGTTGGGCAAACACACATTTTATATGCTGCGCGCAGCAGCAGAAGGGAGTTTACCATGGCTACTCTGGTAATTAAGAACATCGGTAAAATCGTTTCCGGTGACATTGACCACCCCGTTCTTGAGGGCAGCGTCATCGTCATCAACGAGAACCTCATCGAGGCGATCGGCGGCGAAGAACTCCTCGCCAACATCGGCGACGCGACGGTCGTTGATGCCAACGGCACCACCGTCACCCCGGGTCTCTGGGATACCCACGTCCACGTTTCCACCGCGGACGGCTACGGCACCCGTCAGAAGACCTTCGGCTTCATTGAGAGTGCGAAAAACGGCGGCGTGACCACTATGATCTCTGCCGGCGAATGCCATATCCCCGGCCATCCCAAGGGCGACCCCGTCTACACCAAGGCGCAGGCCATTGTCGGCCACAAGTGCTTTGCCAAGGGCGTTTCCGGCGTGAAGGTCGAAGGCGGCGGACTGATCCTCGAGAAGGGTCTGGTCGAGAAGGACTTCGAAGACCTCGCCAAGGAAGGCGTCTGGGTCGTCGGTGAGATCGGCCTCGGCACCGTCAACAATCCTGAGACTGCGGCTCCCATGGTCGAGTGGGCCCACAAGTACGGCTTCAAGGTGCAGATGCACACCGGCGGTACTTCCATCCCCGGCTCCTCCACCGTTACCGCGGACGACGTCATCAAGACGAAGCCCGACGTTGTCTCCCACATCAACGGCGGCCCGACCTCCATTCCTCTGCACGAGGTTGACCGTATCATGGACGAGACCAGCTTCGCGATGGAGATCGTGCAGTGCGGCAACCCGAAGACCGCGCAGTACGTCCTCAACCGCGCTGCCGAAAAGGGCCAGCTCGGCCGCGTGATCTTCGGCAACGACGCTCCGTCCGGCACGGGCATCATTCCTCTGGGCATCATGCGCAACATCAGCTTCGCCGCTTCCATGACCGACATCGCCCCCGAAGTCTGCGTCGCCATGGCGACCGGCAACCCGGCGAAGGTCTACACGAAGCTCAACCGCGGCGTCATCGCCCCGGGTAAGGAAGCCGACCTGCTGATCATGGATACCCCGATGGGTTCCGTCGGCAAGGACGCCATGGAAGCTTTCGCCGCCGGCGATATTCCGGGCCTCAGCTACGTCATCATTGACGGCAAGATCAACGTCAAGAAGTCCAGCAACACTCCTCCTGCGTCGAGAAAGCCCTGCTGAGCCTTGCTCGCACAGAAGCCCAACTCATTTAGCTATTAATTTTTAATAGGAGGATATACCAATGAAAGAGCCTAAGATTCGCAAGATCGTTACCAACCTCGAAGAAGTGTTCTACGAGGGCGGCGCTGAGAAGCCCGTGGAGACCAACTCCGGCCGCAAGTCCATCAAGACTGTGTCCGTGGCTGCCGTTATCAAGAATCCGTACGCCGGCCAGTGGGTCGAAGACCTGTCTGAGCTGACCGAGTACGGCGAGTACCTGGGCGATCTGCTCACCAAGAAGGGTGCCGAGCTCCTCGGCGCCGAGAACGTTGAAACCTACGGCAAGGGCTGCATCGTCGGTCTCGACGGCGAGCTGGAGCACTCCTCCGCTATGCTGCATCCGAAGTCCGGCAAGACCATCCGCGCTGCTATCGGCGGCGGCAAGTCCATCATTCCTTCCAACGAGAAGGTCGGCCCTGCCGGTTCCGAGCTGGACATCTCCCTGCACTTCAAAGATGCTGCCTTCGTGCGCACCCACTACGGCTCCTTCGCGGTCCGTATTCCCGATGCCCCGAAGAACGACGAGATCGTCATGGCGGTCGTCCTGGCTGACGCCGGCCGTCCGCATGCTCTCGTCAACGGCGCCGGCCGTATCGGCGGTCTGCAGAAGTCCGAAGCCAAGTGCGAGGACGGCCTGCGCTAATTCTTTCCCGCGTTTAACAATAGCCCCCTTGGCAACAAGGGGGCTATTTTCAAGAGCATTACCGCAGACCAACTGCGGGAGAAAAGGCCTGGAGGACAGAATAAATGAACCTTATTGAAAAGTATCTGGCAAAAGCGGCTGGCAAGGATCATGTCGCCCCCGGCCAGGATCTCACCTGCAAGGTGAGCTTTGTCGCCGCCCACGATGTGACGGCCCCCATCGCCATCCGCATGTTCCGCGAGATCGGCGTGAAGAAGGTTTTCGATCCGAGCCGCGTGGCGCTGATCGTTGACCATGTGTACCCCGCCGCTACGGAGAAGGCCCGCGCCAACGTTTGGGCGATGGACGATTTCTCCAAGGAATTCGGCGTTCCCCTGTATCAGCGCGGCGAGGGCGTTATCCACCAGCTGATGTTTGAAAAGCACAAGCAGAACCCCGGCGATATCGTTTGTATTGCTGACTCCCACACCGGCACCTGCGGCGGTTACGGTCAGATCGGCATCGGCGTCGGCTCCACGGAGCTGGCCGCGGCCATGGCGACCGGCACGCTCGATCTTGAGGTGCCTCAGGTTGTGCAGATATATCTCACCGGTAAGCTTCCCTCCAACGTGTTCGGCAAAGATCTTATCCTGTATCTCGGCAGCAAGTTCGGCTCCGACTATCTCGTGGACCGCGGCCTTCTTCTCACCGGCCCCGGCATCGACGATCTCTCCATCGCCGAGCGCATGACCGTCTGCAACATGGGTATCGAGATCGGCAGCATGATTACCATCTTCGGCACCGAAGAGAAGGAATCCGACTGCTTCGAGACCTATGAGATCGATCTTTCCACGCTTGAACCGCAGATTTCCTGCCCCTTCAGCCCCGCGAACGTTGTTCCGGTGCGCGAGAAGGCCGGCATCAAGGTCACGCAGGTCGTCGTCGGCAGCTGCACCAACGGCCGTCTGAACGACATGGAGCAGGTCGCCAAGGCATTTAAAGGCAAGAAGGTAAGCCCCGACGTCAACGTGCTCATCGTTCCCGCCTCGCGCGAGATCCTCGGCCAGATGGAAGAGCGCGGCTGGACGAAGATCATCCGCGACGCCGGTGCCACCATTCTCAACCCCGGCTGCGGTTCCTGCTTCGGCGCGCACGAGGGACTTATCACCCCGCGCGACGTGTGCGTTTCCACGACGAACCGCAACTTCCCCGGCCGTATGGGCAGCAAGGTCGGCCAGATCTATCTGGCGAGCCCGGCTACCGCGGCGGCCACCGCCCTCACGGGCGTCATCACCGTTCCGGAGGTGTAAGCACAAATGGAAAAGATCAGAGGTAAAGTTATCATTCTCGGCGACGACGTCGATACCGACCAGATCCTCCCCGGCTACGCGATGAGCGAGCCGTATGAGGAGATCGGCAAGTACGCCATGGCCGGTCTCCCGACGGAGGACTTCAAGCTCAACCGCGAGCCCGGCTGCATTCTCGTGGCGGGACGCAACTTCGGCTGCGGATCCTCCCGCGAGCAGGCCCCCATCGCCCTCAAGCAGGCGCAGGTCGCGCTCGTCGTGGCGCAGGGCTTCGCCCGCATCTTCCGCCGCAACTGCATCAACATCGGCATGCCGGTGTTCGTTGCCGATGCTGTGAAGAAGCTCCACACCGGCGAGATCATCGAGGTCGATCTCGAAAAGGGAACGATCACCGCGCCCTGCGGCGTGATCGAATCTGCGCCGCTCTCCGAGAGCGTTCTCAAGACGCTCGAGTACGGCGGACTGATCCCCCGCGTGCGTGCCGAGCTCGGCATCACTGAATAATGCGTCAGTAAGTATTTTTTAACGGAATATTTAGAGGAGAAAAGCTATGGCTATGAAAGACCCTCAGGCAAGGACAAAACAGATCATCAAAGACGACATCGAGACTATCCGCGCCTATGCTGATGCGTTCGGCGTTGAGATGCCCGATCTTGACGAGAACGGCGAGGTCGTCGGTCTGCCCGCGCCGTACCCCCGCGAGGTCGCCGGTGTCGTCCGCAGCGGCTACCGCATCTACGAGCTCGGCCAGAAGGCCGTCGAGACCGGCATGCCCTGCCTGAACCCGATCCTCGGCCGCAACAGCGCCGAAGAGACCTGGAAGGAATCCAACGACATTTACAAGTACGCCGAAAAGTTCGGCCAGACCGTGTTCCAGTTCGTCCACTCCGAGGCGACCCGCCACATCGACCCGCTCAAGGGCCGCGAGCTCATTGAGCAGTCCCGCGGCAAGGGCGGCATCACCCCGAAGGGCGAGCGTGAGTTCATCCAGATGGGCGGCGGCTCCAAGCACCCCGTGCGTATCAACGCCACCGGCGACACCGCGCACATCAACATCCTCAACGGCTTCATCGCCGGTTTTGACGGCACCGACATTGGCCCGGTCATCCACGTCCACTTCGGCGGCCGCGGCATCCACGACTTCCGCACGAAGGTCGTCAACGGTTACAAGTCCTGCATCGTCTGCGCCGAGAACAAGATCTTCGCGCAGCTCGACACCCACAAGCACATCAACAACATCGGCGGCACCGACGGCATGGCCATCGCGATGTGCCTTCTCTCCGAGGGTATTGCCACCCACGCCGGCCTCCCCTGGGAGCTCTCCGGCATCCAGATGAACGTCGGCGGCAACAACCTGTACCGCGACCTCGCCATCATCCGCGCGTTCCGCCACAACATGCTCTCCAAGAGCCTGATCGTTGTCCCCGAAACGTTCCAGCATCCGCCCGCGAACCTGATCGCGGAGCAGGCGCATTTTGCCCGCATGGCCATCTCCGCCAAGCTCGGCGGCGCCAACTTCTACCGCCCGAAGGCGGCCGAGAGCGTCGGCATCCCGACCGGTGACTCCATGGGTCAGGCCTGCTGGGCTACGCTCGACGTGTTCCAGCACACCTACAACCCCGGCATTGAGTCTCCGAAGATCGACGAATACGAGAACATGATGATGGACGAGGCGTTCGCCGTTCTTGAAGCCGTCCTCAAGCTCCCCGCGCACAGCCTGCATCAGGGCTGCCTGACCGAGGAGTTCTGGAAGCAGTGGACGGACGAAGAGCTCATCGACCTCATCGTTGACGGCGGCAAGTCCGGCAAGATGGACACCCCGCGCGCCGGCGGCTGGGATCTCAAGCGCTTCGTCAAGACGAACCGCGATCCCGACGGCATCACCCGCTACGTCGAAGGCTACACTCCGCTGGGCGTCGATCCTTCCCGCTGCCCGATCACCAAGGAGCACGTCACCGTGCACATCGAGAAGCCGCCTACACGCAAGGAGAAGATCGTCCTCGCGACCGTCGGCGCCGATGCGCACGTCAACGGCATCAACACCATCCGCGAGGCGTTCCAGGACGCCGGTTATGAGATCATCTTCCTGCGCGGCATGAACCTGCCTGAGACCGTGGCCGAGGTCGCGGCGGAGGCGAAGGCGAACGCCGTCGGCGTGAGCAACCTGCTCGGCCTTGGCGTGACGCTGTTCCCGCGCGTCGGCAAGCGTCTCGAAGAGCTCGGGCTGCGCGACAAGACCGTCGTCTGGGCGGGCGGCCGTATTGCCGAGAAGGAAGAGGAGCACGCCTATTACGAGAAGAAGATCGCCGAGGAAGGCACCGGCTTTATGGGCGTCGATGCGTTCTTCGGCCCCGAGTCCACGCCTGAGCAGTGCGTGACCAAGATTACCGAGCTCATCGAGGCGAAGGAGAAAGAGCTCGCCGAGAAAGAAGAAAACAAGTAATTCAGGAAGGAAAGAGAACACCATGGACCAGTACAGAATTCCCTGCGTTATCATGCGTGCCGGTACCAGCAAGGGCATTTTCCTCAAGGAAAACGATCTGCCCGCCCCCGGCCCCGAGCGCGACGCCATGATCCTGCAGATCTTCGGCTCCCCCGATAAGCGCCAGATCAACGGTCTGGCCGGCGCCGATCCCCTGACGAGCAAGCTCGCTGTCATCGGCCCGAGCAAGCAGCCCGGCTGCGACGTGGACTACACGTTCGCGCAGGTCTCCATCACCGACGCCGTCGTTGACTGGAACGGCAACTGCGGCAACATCTCCTCCGGCGTTGCTCCGTTTGCGATCGACGAGTCCATCGTGAAGTGCCACGAGGGTCTCAACGAGGTCACCATCTGGCAGGTCAACACCCAGAAGGTCATGAAGTCCTACGTCCTCGTCGAGGACGGCAAGGCGAAGGTCACCGGCGATGTCGCCATCGCGGGCGTGCCCGGCACCGGCGCTCTCATCCAGATGGATATGTCCGGCACCGCCGGCGCCGCTACCGGCAAGCTTCTGCCGACCGGCAACCCCGTGGACGTCATCGAGACGAGCCGCGGCCCCATTGAGGCTTCCATCGTTGACTGCGCCAACCCCGTCATCTTCGTGCGCGCTGAGAGCGTCGGCATGAAGGGCACCGAGGATCAGGTCGAGATCGACGGCAACAAGGAGCTGCTCAAGTATCTCGAAGAGATCCGCGGCATCGCGTGCGTCAAGTGCGGCATGGCGAAGGATCTCGCCGACGCCACCAAGAACTCCCCGGCGTTCCCGATGGTCGCTTTCATCACCGAGGCGCAGGATTACTACTATCCCCCCGAGAAGAAGACCATCAAGAAGGAAGAGGTCGATCTCGTCTCCCGCCTGATGTTCATGCAGGTGCTGCATAAGACCTATGCCGGCACTGCCACGGTCTGCACCGGCGTCGCCGCGAAGATCCCCGGCACCATCGTCAACCAGGTCATCGGCAAGGAGAACCCGGAAGAGCTCGTGCGCATCGGCCACCCCGCCGGCGTCATCAACTGCTACTCCGAGGTCACGCCCAATCTCACCGTGAAGAAGGCCGCCATCGAGCGTACCGCCCGCCGTCTTATGGAGGGCTACGCCCTGCTCGAGAAGAGCAAGGACCCCCGCAAGAAGTAAGAGCACCCATGTCCGCCATCCGGGTCTCCCGGATGGCGGTTAAGGAGTCAAAGCGATGAAAGCAAACATTCTTGTTTATGATGTCGGCAGCACCTATACGAAGGGCGCGGCCTTTGCCCTTGCGGACGGGAAACTGACGTTCCTTGCCCGCGGCCAGCACCCGACGACGCTGGAGAACATCAGCGACGGCGCGCGCGGCGCCGAGGCGGAGATCCGCGCCAAGGGCGTGGAATTCGCGCCCGATATGGTTCGGTTCAGCTCGTGCAGCGCCGCGGGCGGACTGCGCATGGTCGCCATGGGGTACATGCCCCGCGTGACCGCGAAGGCCGCGAAGGAAGTTGCCATGACCGCCGGTGCGCGTGTCATGGAGGTCGTCTCCGCGGACGAGCCGCCCGAGTTCCGCGAGGAAGTGCTGCGCGAGATCAAGCCCGACATCATCCTGCTCTCCGGCGGTACGGACGGCGGCGACATGGCCAACGTGCTCGAAAACGCGGACATCATCTGCAAGGTGCATGGCGAAGGCACGGTCATTCTCGGCTGCAACAAGTTCGCCCAGCGCGAGGCGGCGGAGAAATTCCGCGCCGCGGGCATTGACTGCATCCGCGTGCCGAACATCCTGCCGACCATCCACGAGCTGAACGTGAAGCCCGCGCGCATCGCGATCCACGAGCAGTTCATCAACCAGATCACCCACGCCAAGGGACTGAAGGAGTTCCGCGATTCGCTCGCGGATCAGACCGTCATCCCGACGCCGGGCGCCGTGCTGCTCGCAAGCGAGCTTCTCGCCAGGGGAAGCTACGAGCAGGAGGGCGTCGGCGGCGTGATCCTTGTGGACATCGGCGGCGCAACGACCGATATCCACTCCGCACTGCCCGAGCTTATCGACATGAACATCGAAGAGCGCGGTCTCGTTGTGAGCAACGAGAAGCAGTTTTCCTACCGCACCGTGGAGGGCAATCTCGGCTTGCGCGTGAGCGCGACCGGCATTCCCGAGGCCGTGGGCGACAAGGCCATTCTCCGCGCCATGGATCACGATTACGGTCTGACGCCGGAGGATGTGGAAAACTACGTCGATCTGCTCGAAGCACACAACGACCATATCCCCGCCGACGAGAAGGAGGCCTGTCTCGACCGGGCGCTTGCCGCCTGTGCCGCGGACGTTGCCATCCGCCGTCATGCCGGATATTACGCGAAGGAGGCCGATCCCGTCATGGGCATCATGGCCGGAGCCCCGATGGGGCGCGATCTTCGCAACGTGCGTCAGGTGCTGTGTGTGGGCGGTATCTTCCTCCACTGCCACGGCGAGGAGCGCGAAAACATCGTGCGCCGCACGTTTGATAACCCCGGCATCTCCCTGCTGCCGCTGAACGATCCCGACATCTGGTTTGACGAGGACTACATCCTCTATGCCATGGGCGTTCTGGCGCAGCATTACCCCGAAGAAGTTCTTTCGTATATGAAAGAACACGTGATAAAGAAATAACCCTCTCAAATACTTAAATACTTATTAAGGAGACTGATTCCCATGACCAACGGACAGAAAATGCGCAAGCTCTTTGAAGAGAAAAAGCTCGTCGTCGCCCCCGGCTGCCACGACGCTCTCACCGCGAAGATCATTGCCTATCTCGGCTTTGACGCCGTGTACATGACCGGCTACGGCCAGAGCGCTTCCCACCTCGGCCAGCCCGACGTTGGCCTGATGACCATGAGCGAAATGGTCATGCGCGCTTCCAACACCGTCGAGGCCGCGGGCAACGCCCTCGTCGTCGCCGACGCCGACACCGGCTTCGGCAATGCCGTCAACGTGCAGCGCACCATCCGCGAGTATGAGAAGGCCGGCGTCGCCGTCATCCAGCTCGAGGATCAGGTCATGCCCAAGAAGTGCGGCCACATGACCGGCCGTCAGGTCGTTCCCATGGAAGAGATGGTCGGCAAGGTCAAGGCCGCCGTTGACGCCCGCCAGGGCGACATGATGATCATGGCCCGTACCGACGCCCGTACCGTTTACGGCATCGAAGAGGCCATCAAGCGCGGTCTTGCCTACAAGGAAGCCGGCGCGGACATCATCTTCATCGAGTCCCCCGAGTCCAAGGAAGAGATGATGCTCATCAACAAGGAGATCCCCGGTCTGACGCTCGCCAATATGGTCGAGGGCGGTCGTACCCCGATCTTCAAGAACGACGAGCTTGAGAGCTTCGGCTACAACCTCGTTATCTACCCCACCGCCTCCACCTACGTCACCACCAAGGCCATGATCGACCTGTGGGAAGGCCTCAAGCGCGACGGCACCACCATCACCCAGCTTGACAAGATGGTTCCGTTCGCTCAGTTCAACGAACTGATGGGTCTGCAGAAGATCCGCGACATCGAGCACACCTACGCTTCCTCCACCGGCCGCTGAGCGCAGACAGGAGAGAGAAGAGATGGCAGATCTGAAAAGCATTGTTGCGGAAAAGCTTCCGCTGACGATGGGCGAGACCATCGCCCTCGCGAAGGAATACGGCGTCCGCGTGGTGGACGTTGTCCTCACGGAGAGCGAGCTTCGCACCGGTCTTGACCGCGAAGGCGTGCTCAAGGCCGTTATGGAAGAATACGCGCACAACCTCAAGGCTGTGGAGATCGGCGTTTCCGGCGGAAACAGCTTCCTGCTCGGCACCGTTCCCACCCAGCTCAAGGAAATGGGCCCCGGCACCATTTTCCAGGATGTGCTGCTCGATAAGGCGCTCATGTACACCGTGGCCGCCGAGGTCGGCAACCACTGCATCGGCGTGCGTCCGTGCGCCGGTACGGGCGACCCCTGCCCCTACACCGGGTTCCTGCGCGCGCTGATGGACATCGGCACCGACGAGACCACTCTCGCCGAGGTCGCCTGCCTCATGCTCAAGGTCGGCAGCCTGTTCCGCGTGGCGAAGGTTACCACCGGCTGCAATCTCGAGGGCTACGGCGCGGGCTCTGCCGCCATCGCCGCCGCGACCGTTCACCTGAAGAACGGCACGCCCGAGCAGATGGAGAAGGCCATGGTTCTCGCCATGTCCCCGACGATCGGCGTCCCCTGCACGCCGCGCGTGCTCGTCCCGGCGCTTTGCACCGCCCACGTCGGCGGCGCGATCCTCGGCGGCATGTACGCCGGCCGCCTCTGCACGACTGTGGAGATGACCGTCAACGTCCCGTTTGACGTCATGTTCGCCATGGCCTCCCTCGTCCACAAGGAGAGCGCGCACCACATCGTGCCCACCGTCGTGGAGTATATGGAGCCCTTCTTCCAGCGCACCGCTGAGGTCGAATCCCTCGTCTCCGAGGAGGTTCACAAGGCCGACAAGGAGCGCATCGAAGAGACGCTCAAAAAGGCCAAGGAGATCGCCAAGAAGATGGCGGACGGCTCTGCCCCCATCATCAAGACGCTCGGCGACGCCGTTGTCGGCGGCTCCTCGCAGGCTGTCGGCAGCCCGACGAACTGCGGCCGCATCGCCCACGAGCTCCTGAACGAGGGCGAGAAGGTCACCGAGATCACCATTGAGCTTTACCCCGAGCTCTTTGCCCGCCGCACGATCAACGTTCCCGGCGTGCTCATGGGCGCGGTTTACGGCTGCTCCACCTCCGATTACCAGACCTATGAGGTCGCCGTGGAGCGCGTCAAGGCCGACGGCGTCAAGGTGAATATTGTCCGCGGCGAGGAGTACCAGATCCAGAAGGTCACCCTCGTCACCGACAAGGGCAACAGCGTCATGGTCGATACGCTCAACCGCGGCGGCGGCCGTCTTGTGCTGCGCAACGCCACGCCCTCTCTCGAGAAGGCGCAGGAAGCCGCGAAGAAGCTCGGCATCGTTGTTGTTGAGTAATTTTCCCCGATAATTTCATATCCGGAAAGCTGCCGGGATCGTTACGATCCCGGCAGTTTTTTGTGTTTGTGAATATCACGTAACGTGTGTAATGTAAGAGGCGGGAACCGGCGCTCTGACGTTTTCGACACCGGGAAAGCTCTGAAAAATCAATGGCTGTACGATTCGTGAAATCCGACGGAAAAGTTGATGGTCACAAACCGTGCTTTTCTGATACGATATAGGCGTGAAACACAGACCGTGTTTTAAATCTATATGAATCAGAAAGGATGCCTATGAGCAAAAAAGCTTATTCGATGTGGGACTATCCGTCCAACACCAACTCCAATCCGGTGCCGCCGGCGAAATCACAGAAGAAACAGAAGCAAACCGTCGGCGTTCCGCAGGGACAGCAACCAAAGGCACCGGCGCAGAAAGCCTCCAAAAAAGCGGAAAGCACGATTCCCATGGATCGGCAGCTTTACCGGGAAGTGCTTGAAGCGCAAAACGCGGTGCCGCAGCACCCGGAATCCAAGACGCCCAAGCAATTTGTGGAGAAACCTCTTGATCGGCAGGAGCAGGGAAATTTGGAACTGTTGAACCGCAAACAGCAGGAGCCCCTGCCGCAGCAGAAGCAGACTCAGCCGCAGGAAAAACAAACCTTACCCCGGCAGAAACAGACACTTCCGCAATGGAACCAAAAACGCCCGGACGCATTACGAAAAGCGGATGAAGGTTATGAGACCGAGGAGGAAAGACGCCAAAGAGAATTGGAGGAAGAAGAGCGCAGACGCGAGGAACGCGAAGCGATGGAAAAAGAAGCCCAGCGGATGCGGGAGGAAGCTGAATTAGAATACCAGAGATATCTGGAATATATGGAAGAACAGCGCCGACAAGAAGAGCGAAGAGAACGCTGGAACGGGTTCGGCGAACAGTTTCAGGATATTCTGGAAAAAGGCGGAAATGCCCTTGCGGGCGAATGGAACAGTTTCTGGAATTATATGACGGGGAAAGACTGGATGCAGACCCGGAAGGATTTCGGCGATTATGTCCGGGAAGAGGTCTCCGACACAATAAACTTTTTTAAAGATCCATTTGCGTCAATTGGAAACTTTTTTGCAGGAGAAGCCCCATCAACAGATAGCGAATATCTGCAAAAGATGGCAAAAAAGGGATCCGTAATTCGCGATATGATGTCAGACCCCATGTCTTTTCTTGCAAACTATCTGACAGGCGAAGCGGCGGTGACGGACGGCGAGGAACTGCAGCGCGCCGCGGAACGCGGCAGGGAGAATGCAATTCTGAATTTTTCCCGTTATTACATAGACTCGCTGGCCGGCGGAGCGCTGGGTGCAGCGGACAGCCTTTTCGGAAAGCAGGAAAATGGTTGGCTGGCAAACAGTCGAAAGGAGCTAATGGAGGACGCGCAAGAAAACTATGATCGCTTAATTAATTCAACTCCGCCATTTTTACGTGGACAAACCAGATCAGTCATCGCCTCTGTCGATCTATTGGCGGATGCACTTCTCTCGATAACGGGCAACGTACCGGCTGGATTGCCTCGGGCTACGAGGACATTCGGGAAAGCTAAGGATGAAGCGGAAAAAAAGGGGTATTCACCCGGCGTACAGACGGCCTATGCACTCGGAAAAACGCTCCGGGAGTACTTTCAAACCCGGACAGAAGGCTATGGCCTTAATGATAATGATCGAGGCTTTTTGCAAGCGTTTGGAGATTATGTTTCTCAGCAAAAGGAAATTATCGAAGTGATTGAAAAAATCGGAAAGAATCGCTTTCCTGATTTGCTTGAATCGATCCTTATGCTGGTTGAGCCGGGGATAGATCGCGTATTGAACGGGACAGAGGAACCGGATATCAAAGAGATTCCGGATATCTTTGATGATATGGTCGACGGACTTCTGGATCAGGTGGAAGAAAAGGCTGATGCATGGCAGAAGGAAGCGTGGGAGCCAAAGAAAACTCTGCCGGAGGAGATCTGGGGACTGTCGGAATACGACTACGATGGCGAGACAGAACGAAGCCTGCTGCCTGCGGCCGGAGAAACGGACGCCGAGACGCTTTGGGATTTGCCGGAAGAGACAGAAAATGCTGGAAATCCGGAAGAAAACTGGTATACTGAAGACGAGGAGAAGCGCATTCCTCCGCAGGGGCCGCTGCCGCCGAATACGACCTATCTGGCAGGCGAGTTCGGATATGAGTATGAGACGGACAGCCAGGGGCGACTTGCCAGTTGGCACGCGCCGGAGCTTCAGCTTACCGAGCGCACCGGGCGTCTGCCGTATGTGCATAACACGCCGGGAAAGCAGCCGGGCGATCATGCCGGACATCTGGCGGGCGACCGCTTCGGCGGCTCCGGGAAATTGGACAATCTGGTGTCGCAGTATTGGCTTGTAAACCTGAGCTCTTATAAGGTGCTTGAGAATAAATGGTACAGGGCAATACAGGCCGGAAAAACGGTGAAGGTAGATGTTGCGGTCATATACAACGGAGATGATCTGCGGCCAAGCGAGTTCCTTATAGTTTATTACATCGATGGAGAAATGCAGACGAAACGTATTACGAACGATTTATGGGGAGGACTGGGTTATGAAATATGGTGAGCTGGAAAAATATCTAAAAGCACGCAACAAAAAAGCAGCGGCAGAAGGGCGCCCGTTTGAGGACCTGTTTTCCGAGTACCAGAGTGAAATGATCCGGCAGAGCATTGCCTATGCGGAAAACCGTGCAGAGAAAATTTATATCTATTCCGACCTTGAAGAGGGCGCCCTAATGGCAAGGCCTGCGTTCCGCATTGATGGAAAATTCTATACGGACAATGACTGGGATAGAGCTATACGCGAAGGAAGGGAATCATCTTCGCTGTCCAAAGAAGAAAAAAGAGACATGAGTTTGACAATTCTTTGCTATTCCTATGCCGTCCGTGAGCTGTGCCTGCATTATAAAAGGGCAGTGCCGACCGTAATTAAGATCGTGTATGATGCCAAGACCCGCCAGGTGAGAGCACAGTATGGCTATGAGCGCCTGAAGCCATTGAGCGAATATGATGATGAAATCCGCTGCCGCATGTGGTTTGACGAGATACGGGCAAACGATCTGTAAAACCAAATCACCGCGCCGCGCCGCCGGGGAACCCCCGGCGGCGTTTTTGTATGCTCCGAAAATCCGTGATTTTCCCGGTGAAGTATGATACAGTATGATTATAAAAAGAACGGATTGCCTCCGAGACTACCCGGCTCAATGCATCTGAAATGATTGGAGGATTCAGAGAATGGAAATGGATAAGGAAAAGAGAGTGCCGCCGGATCGGCAGAAAGAAGCAGAACAGCAGCTCCCGCCGGAAGTGGAGGCGAAAATGAACGAACTCTCGCCGAAGGCTTTTACTATAGCAGACAAGACGATAGAGGCCTACGGAAAACCGGTAGAGGAATATGACGATATAGACCGCGCAACCATGGCCGGACTGATTTTCGGGGAGCTATGCGCACTTGCATATGAGAACGATTTTGCAAGCCTGGGCTGGTTCAACGGAACGATTACGGCTATTGCCTATCAGAAACTTCATTATTCGGTACAGATGTCAGTAAGAATCGCAAATCAACTGGTTTTTCATTCCGGCGCAAAGGAAAATGTGAATTTACACAACCTGAGGCACAACGGAATTGATACGTATTTCCTGCTGGACAAGCCGGAGGAGATGTCACGAAAAATAAAGGTCTTTTTCGCCGAAGTACACGAAGCGTTTGAAAAGGCACGAAGAGACGGATTAATTGAATAATGCATGCGCCGCCGGGGGACACCCCGGCGGCGTTTTGCGTGCTGGAAAAGTCCGTGATTTTTTCAGCAAAGCATGGTACAGTATGATTATGAGAAAAAGGACGAACCGTCACCGGGCGTCTGCCGTATGTACGAAACACGCCGGGAAAGCAGCCGGACGACCATGCCGGGCATCTGGCGGGCGACCGCTTCGGCGGCTCCGGGCAGCTGGACAACCTTATGTCACAGTATTGGCTGGTTAACCTGAGTTCCTATAAGAAATTGGAGAACGAATGGTACAGGGCTATACAGGCCGGAAAAACGGTAGAGGTAGATGTAGAAGTCGTATATGCCGGAGATGATCTGCGGCCGAGCAAGTTCATCATAGTTTATTTTATTGACGGAGTAGAGTACCACCAAACTATTACAAATGATCTATTAGGAGGACTGGGGTTATGAAATATGGTGAGCTGGAAAAAATCCTGAAAGCACGCAATAAAAAAGCAGCGGCAGAAGGGCGCCCGTTTGAGGACCTGTTTTCCGAGTACCAGAGTGAAATGATCCGGCAAAGCATTGCCTATGCGGAAAATCGTGCAGAAAAGATTTATATCTATTCCGACCTCGAAGAGGGCGCGCTTATGGCGAGGCCCGCGTTCCGCATCAACGGAAAATTCTATCCGGATTACGAATGGGATAAGGCTATACGCGAGGGAAAGGAATCGTCTTCACTTTCTAGAGAAGAAAAAACAGATATAGGGTTAACAATCCTTTGCTATTCCTATGCCGTCCGGGAACTGTGCCTGCATTATGAAAGAGCGGTACCAACCGTAATCAAGATCGTCTATGACGCCAAGACTCGCCAGGCGCGAGCACAGTACGGCTATGAGCGCCTGAAGCCTTTGAGCGATTGCGAGACCGAAATCCGCTGCCGTATGTGGTTCGACGAAATACGGGCAAACAATCTGTAAAACCAAATTACCGCATTGTGCCGCCGGGGTCTCCCCCCGGCGGCGTTTTTTGTATACACGAAGGCGCAGCACTTTGTGTTACGGGACGGGAAACCTCTCAGTCAGCCGTGCGGCTGCCAGCTCCCCTGACGAGGGGAGCCAAGATGGTTCTCTGAAATCCATATGCATTTCTCCCCTGCCAGAAGGGGGTGAATTGCGTTCGTCATTATCACGAAACGTGCGCATATCAGATGCGGGAAATGCCGGTTGGACGCATTATGCGCATTATAACTCCTATATACACAACGGATACACGATTCGTGAAAATCGACGGAAAAGTTGATAGTCACAAATCGTGTTTTTATGTTACGATATAAGCACCGTAAGGGAATACGCGAGCCGGGGCGAACACCGGCGGAAAGGAGTCCGAGATGGACGAAAACGAAAGACCGGAAGAGGTCGGGGAGGTCGTAACTCCCGAGGAGGACGGCTCGGCGGAGCAGCGCGAGAACGCTTCCGCGCCGCAGAGCCACGAGGACAATCGCCGTTTCCAGGCGGCGAGACTGGGGGGCGAGCGCGCCGGGTATGAACGGGCGATGCGCGAGTTGGCCGGGCGCGAGAGCGAACGGCGCTCGCAGGAGGAAGCGCAGATGCGCTTCATTGCCGACGATGCGCGCGAGTTTGCCCGCCGGTTCCCGGAGGCGGATCTCGCGGGGCTGGATGCCTCGGAGAGCTTCCGCCGTTTCTGCGGCAGCCGCTACGGCAGAGAACCGCTCAGCGAGCTGTATGCAGATTATCTGGAGGTTGCCGGCGGCGCGCTGCGGGCCGCGCAGGCAAGAGGGGCAAGCCGGGCTGCACGGTCTACCGGCAGCGGCGGCAGCGGGTCCTATGAGGCGCTCAACGCCCGGCAGCAGTCGGAGCTGGATGCCTGGAACCGTGCATTTCCGCAGATGAAAATGTCGGCTCGCGAGTATCTGAGCCGAAACAAGTGAATGTGAAAGGAGACACAAAACATGAGACCCATCCAGAATGCGGGCGGCGAGGAGGTCATTCATGCCCGCAGCTACCCGGTGGCAAGCGCCACCGCGATCGTCGCCGGACAGGTGGTGCAGCTGAGCGCCGGTAAGGTCGTCCCGGCCATCGCTGCGCAGACCGGCGCGATCCTCGGCATTGCCGGGGAGGATCATCCCGGCACGGCGGATATGCTCAATCCGCGCGCAAACGGCGACGAGATCCTCGTCTGCGACAATCCGGGACTGATCTTTGAATGCCCCGTGCCGACGATCAAGGCCGAGAGCGGCAGCGCCACGACGATCGTGCCCGCCACGGGCAGCATCGCCGCGGCTGCTGCGGACGACACCTACAACGCCGCGGTGCTCGTGCTCAAAAGCAAGGCCGCGGGCAGCACGAACACCGATGTGCCCGGTACGCGCCGCGCCGTGACGGATTATACGAAGAGCGGCACGGTGCTCACCGTGGAGACCGGCGGCACGGCCGCCGCCGGGGACGAGTATGAGCTCTACCCCGCGCTCGGCAGCGCCGTTTGTGCGCTCAACGACAAGGCCACCGCGCTTCTTGTGAGCGCGACCGGCGCTACGGCAGCGCGCTGCATCGGCCACGACTACGAGCGTCACACGATCCGCTGCATTGCTGCGGCGCACACGCTCGCCGCGAAATCTTAAAAACCAACAAATCAGAAAAGGAGAACCATGAATTATGAGCAGCAACTTTAAAAACTGGACGAGCGACAACTACGCGTTCGTCGGCAAGGCGTTCGACTTTGCTTACGCCGACCGCCTCAACAAGCTCTCGCCCGTTGTCGGCGAGGTGAACGCCAAGAGCATCGACTACGAGCTGACCGGCTCCGGCGGCTACGGCGAGGCGCCCCGCTACGACGGCGAGAATCTCAACGAGGGCAGCCTGAAGCGCGGCTTCAAGACGGTGATCACGCCGGTCGAGTACACGCTCTCCATCCCCGTCGGCTACAAGGAGGCCAAGGTGGACAAGATGGGCGAAACGAAGAAGGTTGGCACGAAGCTCGGCGACAGCATGGCGCTCACGGTGTATCTGCATGTGCTGCGTATGTTCGCCAACGCCTGGAATACCGACGGCAAGCACAACGGCGGCGACGGCGTAAGCTGGGCCAACGCTGCGCACCCGGTCGCTTCCCGCGGCTCCTCGGGAAGAACGTTCGTTGCCGACGCCGACGCCGGTACCTACTCGAACATCTCCACGGACGCTTTTTCCGTATCCGCCATCACGGCGGCGCAGGCTCGCGCCAACCGCTTCCTTACTCCTGACGGCATGCCGTTCCTGTGCGATTTTGACACCGTCCTGATCGCACCCGAGCTGGAGGAGAAGGCGAAGAAGATGTTCGGCGAGAATGCCCGCCTGATGCCCACCGCCGACCCCGAGAGCGCTTATAATGCCGCCAACCCCGTCTACGGCATGCGCTACATCGTCATGGGCGGCGGCGCGGACGGCTTCACGAGCAAGCAGTGGGCGGTGTGTGACCGCCGATTGATGAAGGAGCTCGTGAACATCGTTTACAACACGCGCCCGACGGTGATGCAGTCGCCGCAGGATAACCCGCTGAAGGATCTTTACACCGCGTATGCCGACTTCGGCGTTGGCTGGGGCGACGCAAGACAAATTATTTTCGGAAATCCGGGCTGACGCCTCAAACGAGACCCGCTTCGCTGGGCTCTCGTTTGAAAAGATTGCGGCTCGCCGCAGCGCACTCACTACGTTCGCACGTTTGCGAGCCGAGAGGTATTTTCTCCGACGCACATGTCGCCGGAGAAAATGATCCCATTTTATTTGCTCCTGCGGGAGCAAACTCTGTGAGACAGCCGTTCTAGTAGGGGCGGGGCTCTGCTCCGCCCTGTGGAAAAAGAAAGGAGAACAACATGAACGAACATACGAAAGACATTCTGATCCGCGCCGGAAAGACGTTCTGGCAGGCGGCGCTGGCGTATCTGCTGGCGGACGCCGCCGTGCTGCAGCAGGCGCTGACCGACTGGGGCACGGGCAAGCAGATCCTGCTCTCGCTCACCGTCGGCGCGGTGGCCGCGGGGTTCAGCGCCGTATATAACGGCATTGTCCGCCCGCGGCTGGGAGGGGAGTGACGGTTATGGATCCCAACTGCCAGAACCAGCCCTGCCATGAGCTCACGGAGCTGCAGAAGCGCTTTACCCGCTTTCAGGACGACACAGTGAAGCGTCTTGCCGCCGGAGACGTTTCGATGGCGACGATCAACACCAAGCTCAACTGGCTCATCGGCATCCTCTCCGGCATCGGCGCGGCGGTGCTCGCCGCCGTGCTGCGCATTCTCTATAACTGAAAGGAGAAACCATGAAAAAGATCGATTCCGTCTGCACGCTCACGCTCGGCACGAGCGCGCAGACCGTCCGCGTGAGCGGCCTTGCCTGCATGGTGCAGAACAACAGTGAATCCGCCAGCGTGTACATGAAGGAGCGCCGCGCCGACGGCGAGGACGCTACCGCAGACAACGCCTGGCGTCTCGCGCCCGGCGAGCGCACCGCGGTGCCGTTTACGGCGCTTGACCTTTCGCTCGTTGCCACCGCCGCCGGGACGGATGTGCGCGTGCTGCTGCTCGACGAGCTCTGAGAGGAGCGGCGTACCATGACGCTGGGAGAAGCGAAAAACAAGGTGTACATGCTGCTCGACGAGCACAGTGCGGGCGGCGAGGTGGAGCACGACGAGGACATCGAAAAGAAGATGACCGCCTTTTTCGACACCGCACAGAAAACGCTCGCGCAGCTCCGGCGCATCGTGCGCGAGTATGTGCTGCCGCTCGAAGCGGGTAAGACCGCCTACGATATGCCGCCGGACTTTTCCGCGCCGTACCGCGTATGGGCGGATGGGCGCATCGCGAGAGCGCTCCGCTGGCGCGCCGGGAAGCTCCTCGTCCCGGAGGGGTACGCCGCCGAGGTGACGGTGGAGTATTTCGCTGTGCCGGAGACGATCCCGGAAAATGCGCCGGACAGCTATGAATTTGAGATCGCGCCGGAGGCCTGTGAGTGCATGCCGTACTATGTGGCGGCGCAGCAGCTTCTGCCCGATCTTGTGCTGGACTACGGCTCGATGCTCCAGATGTACGACCGCCTGACGGCACAGCTCTGCACCGCACCGCCTGGCGAGAACCGGCGCATTGCGCAGAGCGTTTTCCGGAGGTGAGACCATGGAAAAGAGACGCGGCGCGGGGATCACCCGCGCGCAGTACGCCGCCTTTCGCGGCGCGGACTTTTCGACCGACCCGTCGCTCGTGGACAGCTGCCGCAGCCCGCTGTGTACGAACATCGTATCCGACGCGGGCGGCACGCCGCGAAAGCGACTCGGCTACCGCACGGTGCAGAATTTGGGGGACACGGTTTACGGGCTGTTCGGCGCGGAATTCGGCGGGACGCTCAAGCGCCTTGCCCATGTCGGAACAAAGCTCTATGCCTGGGCGGACGATGGAACGCCCGCGGAGCTGCTCTCCGGCCTGCCCCGGCACAAGAGCCGGGCGGTTTTTCTCGCCGGGAAGCTCTGGATCGTCACCGGCGGCGGGTTTTATTCCTATGATGGGACGGAGGCAAAGCGCGTATCCGCCGAGGGAGCGTATGTCCCCACAACGACGATCACGCGCAGCCCCTCCGGCGGCGGTGTCTCCTACGAGGCGGTCAACCTGCTCACGCCGCGCCGGAAAAACGCCTTCCAGACGGACGGCAAGAGCGTGACATTCACGCTCGACGGCGAGATCGACGAGACCGGCACGGTGCGCGCCTGGGTCTGGGGCGAGGAGGTCACGGACTTCACGCTCGACCGCGCGGCGGGGACGATCACGTTTTCCGCCGCGCCCGCCGCGCCGGATGCGGGTGCGTCCGACGGGCTGGTCGTGGAATTTCCGCATACCGTGGAGGGGTACGCCGACCGGATCGACAAATGCACGGTCATCACGACGTACGGCGTCGGCTCCAACGACCGCGTAGTGCTCTCCGGCAATCCTGATTTTCCGAATTATGACTGGACGAGCGGACTGGACGATCCGACGTATATGCCCGATCTCGGCTACGCCGCCGTCGGCGGCGAGGCGACGCTGATCCGCGGCTACTGCCGCATCGGGAATTCGCTCGGCATCGTCAAGGCGGACGACGGGAGCGACAGCACCGTGTTTCTCCGCTCCGCCGCGCTCTCCGAGGACGGGGAGGCCGTGTTCACCCTGCAGCAGACGATCGCAGGCGTCGGCGCGATCGCGCCGGGGAGCTTTGCCTCGCTCTTTGATGATCCGCTCTTCCTCTCACGCTCCGGCGTTGCGGCGATCACGAGCAGCAGTCTGACCGGGGATAAGATCATCCAGAACCGCAGCTTGTATCTCAACGCGCAGCTCACCAACGAGCCATCTCTGCCGGAGGCGGAGGCCGCGGTGTGGCGGGGAATGTACCTGCTCGCGCTGCCGGAGGGACACGTTTATATCCTCAACGGCCGGCAGACCAAAACCTTCCGCAGCGCGTCGCTCGCCGATTTTGTGTACGAGGGGTTCTATTGGGAGAATGTCCCGGCGCTGTGCTGGTTCGTGAAGCACTCCGGCACGGAGGAGGAGCTGTATTTTGGCACGGCGGACGGCAGGATCTGCAAGTTCAACACGGATGTGGAGGACATGAGCCGCTACAGCGACGACGGCGCGGCGATCGCCGCGGTGTGGGCGACGAAGTACGACGATGACGGCACGCCCGCCATTCTCAAAACGCTTTTGAAGCGCGGCTGCTGCGTGACGATTCAGCCGTACACGCGCTCGAGCGCCGAGGTATACATCCGTGCCGACCGCACTGGCGGCCACGAAAAGAAGATCGCCGCCAAGCCCATGGACATTCTGGATTTTTCGGACATCGATTTTGAGCGCATCACGTTCAGCACGGACGAGAGCCCGCAGGAGATATTCCTCAACCGCAAGGTGAAGAACTACAAGCGTTTGCAGATCATCGTCCGCAACCGGGAGCCCAACGAGGGCTTCGGCATCTTCCAGATCACGAAGCACTATGTAACGGGCAATTATGCCAAGAGGTGAAGAAAATGAGCATACAGGAACAGAAGATAACGGAAGCCGCCGTGGCCACGAACGGCGTGCAGAGCCGGCCGGACAAACTGACCGGCACGGCGGCGCAGAACAAGAAGGTATTTGATAACCTTATCACGGCAGTGGTGAAAGAGCGCTTCAACGCGCTCCTCGACGAGCTGACGGGAACAGAAGCCGCAGCGCAGCTCGGCATTGCGACGATCCCCGGGTTTTCGGCGGAGAGCATTCAGGGTGCACTCGAAGAGATCATAACTGTGATGCAGGGCATCTCGCAGGGCAGCGTGGCAAATGGGAGCGTTACGCTCGCAAAGCTCGCCGCGGAGGTGACGGCCGCCGCCCTCGGCGGCGCGGCGGCGAGCCATACCCACGGCGCGGGAGACGTGAGCTCCGGTGTGCTGGACGCGGCGCGCATCCCGGTGCTGGACGGCACGAAGCTCGGCGCGGGGAGCGTGGGGACGGAGAAGCTGGCTCCGGCGGCGGTCACGGGCGAAAAGCTCGCGGCGCTCGCGGTGCTTCCGGCGCATCTCGCGCCGGGAGCGGTGACGGCACAGAAGCTTGCCGAAAAGGCGGTCACCCGCGAGAAAATGGCCATAGACGCTTTTACGCCCGCCGACAACGCGGGAACGCACAACGCGGTCTACCGCGGGAAGAACCTCGGCTCGGCGGTGACCGCTGCCCAATGGGCGGCGATTCAGGCCGGAACGTTTGAGGATCTTTTCATCGGCGACTACTGGACGATTAACGGCGTCAACTGGCGCATCGCGGCGTTTGACTACTACCTGAACGACCAGACCACCGAGCACCATACTGTCATTGTCCCTGACACAGATCTGTACGAAGCATCGATGAACGACACCAACACTACGGAGGGCGCGTATGTCAGCTCGAAGATGTATACCAGCGGGTTGAATCAGGCGAAGACTTTGGTAAACAATGCGTTTGGTGAAGATCACATTCTGTCGCATTACGCTTATCTAAAAAACGCTGCAACGGGCGGGTACGAGACCGGCGGCTCAGGCTATCAGGTCACGGTCGTCTTGATGACAGAACAGAATCTGTACGGCGGCAGCGTTTTTGCCAACCGCATGCAGGGCACGAACTACGCCTTTAACTACACCATTGACAACAGCCAGTTTCCGCTGTTTGCCTTCCGCCATGACTTGATTTCCAATAATCAGAAGTCCTGGCTGCGTGACGTTGCGAGAACGGTCAGTTTCAGTTGCACGTGGACGAACAACAATGCGTACAACGAAGGTGCTGCCGCCGTCCACGGCGTGCGCCCGTCGTTCTGCATCAAATAAAGGAGAGTGAGACAATGTACAAAATCACTTTGGCTGACGGCACGGAGCTGAATGATCTCGTGCTCAACGGCAACAACTTTATTGCCCAAACGGCGGTGTCCGACGCCGTTTTCAAAAACAACATGGCGACCGTCACCATCACGAATCTCGAGGACGGCACCGCCGAGCAGATCGAGGACGGTGTGCTTTTGAGCAACATCGTCCGCGAGGGCTGTTCGTGGCTCGTGCTTGGACAGAAATCGGCGGAGGAAAAACGGCTCGAAGCCATGGATGACACCTTTACGGACCTGCAGATGGCTTTGGCCGAAGTTTATGAAATGCTGATCGGAGGAATGAGCGATGGCTAAGATCTATGCTGCGCTGATACGAAAGGGATTGAAGACGCTCGAGGATGTACCGGCCCGGCTGCGGGCCGAGGTGGAAAGACTGTTGGAGGCGGACGTATGAACGGCATCGACATTTCCCAATGGCAGGGCGACATCAGCCTTGCGCCGTACCGAAACGGTTTCGTGATCATCCGCGGCGGGTTCTGGACGAGCGTTGACCCGTGGGCGGAGCGGAATATTGCCAAATGCGAGGCGCTCTCGATCCCGTGGGGCATCTACTGGTACAGCTACGCGCTCGACGAGACGCAGACCCGGCAGGAGGCGGAGGCCTGTCTCAAATTTCTCGGCGGACGAAAGCCGCGGCTCGGCGTGTGGTTCGATATGGAGGATGCCGATAACTACAAGGAGAAGAACGGCTTTCCGTCGGACACCGTTATCACCGCCATGTGCAGGGCGTTCTGCGCGGCCATGGCGGAAGCCGGGAACAAGACCGGCGTGTACGCCTCGCTGAGCTGGTTTGAGGAGCACATCGGCGAGACGGGATACGATAAGTGGATCGCTGCATGGGGCGCGAACGACGGGGTGAATTACCCTGATCTCCGCGCGAAGTGCGTCATGCATCAGTACCGGGGGAACCCGCTGGATCTTGACGTTATGTATGTGCCGCTGAGCTACTTTGACGGCATGGAAAGGCCCGCCCCGGCGCAGCCGGAGGACATCATCGTCAATGCCACCGAAATGGCGCGGGAAGTGCTTGACGCCAAATGGGGCAACGGCGAGGAACGAAAGAAGAAGCTCGGTACGTGGTTCTATGATCTCGTGCAGGGTGAAGTGAACCGAATGCTGGGGGTGTGAAATGAAACTTCGAAAGAAACAGCCGCAGCCGGAGACCGTTTCCGGCTACGATTACTCCGACCGGGAGACGCGCGAGCGGACGGTATATGCGCTTTTCCAGCGCGCCAAGAACGCCCGCACCGCCGTGGAGATCGAGTGGGAAAAGTGCAACGACTATTATAACGGCATCCACGATGTGACGCGCTCTCTGACCGAGTTCTGCCGCGAGAATGACATCCCATGGCTCCCGGCGAGCATTCCCGATCCCTATATCCTCGTGGAGAGCCAGATCGAGCCGACCGTGCCGCAGCCGGAATTTCGCGGGCGCGATGACGATCTTGACAGCGCCATGGCCAAGCGGCGTGAATTCGCCGTGCGGTACATCGCCGAGAACAACCGCCTCTCCGATATGAACACGCGCAATGAGCGCCGCCTTTTGAAGCTCGGCGACGCCTTCTGGAAGGCGTACTGGGACGAGGATATGCGCTGCGGCGAGGCACAGGGCGATATCCGCGTGAGCGATATCCCCGTGGAAGCGGTGTTTCCCGACCCCGCGGTGCGCGGCGGCAGCGTGCAGGACGGACAGTATCTTGACTACGTTTACCGCATCCACAAGGTGCGCTTCGCGCAGGTGTTCCGCGCCGATCTTGAAGAGCTCGGCATCACGGCGGAAGAAGCCCTCGGCGAGGATTATGTGCCGCGTACCGAAATTTTCGACATGACGAGCGCCCTGAGCGACACGGACGACACCGTGCAGGTGCTCGAGCATTGGTTCCGCCAGCCGGTCGAAACGACCGTAAACGGCGAGACGATCCCCGCCGGGGCGGTGGCGTGCTCCGTGCAGGCGGGCGGACACGAGCTGCGCTATATCCCCAATTACTGGCGGCGTACGGGCGCGCAGAACGCGCTTTTTCCGTTTGTGCATTACTGGCGCATTCAGGACGAAAACCAATTCTGGAACAAAAGCGAGCTCACGCCGGTGCTTGATCTCGTGGACGCGGCCGACCGCAAGCTTGCCGCGGCGCTTTTGAACGACAGCTTCCTTTCCAACGACATCCTGCTCGTAGAGGACGGCGCTCTCGCTGACGGCGAGGAGCTGACGAACGAGCCGGGCGCGATCGTGCATCTTAAGCAGGGACGCATGGGCGCGGTGCAGCGTCTCGGCGGATTGCAGAGCGTCGGCAAGGCGGCGATGGATATCACCTGGTTCAAGGAGCAGATCGAGCGCGCCAGCCGCAGCTACGATACCGGCACCGGCAAGGAGACGGCACGGGTCACGACCGCCTCGGGGCTTTCCATGCTCCGCGCCGACGGGCGCGAGCAGTCGGACATCAAGCGCGCCGACCGCAACGCCGGGTTTGAGCGGCTCTACGAGCTGCTCGACTGGCTCTCACTGGAATTTTTCGACGATGACCGGATGCTCTATCTCGGCGCGCCGGAGGGGAAGAGCGCGCCGGGGCAGCGCATGATCTACAACAGCGCCGACTTTGCCCGCACGCTGCCGGAAGTCCGCTCTCTCACGGGCGAAGTGGTGCGGCCGCTCCGGGAGTTTTTCCCGCGGGTGGATATCACCGTGCAGGCCGCCGACGGTGCGCGGCGCGACCGGCAGACGACGCTGCAGGCGCTCGACAGTCTGACACGCGCGAATATCACGGCGGAAAACTGGCGCATTTTTGCCGCTGAGCTCGAAATTCTCGATATTCCTGACCGGCAGGAGATCGTTGGGGAGTGGGAGCGAAGATTTGAGACCCCCGCAGAAAATACGACCCCTCCGCAGACACCGGCGGCAGGTCAAGGGAGCCTTGAGAGCGGAGAGGCGGTGACACTTGCATGAAGTGCCCGTACTGCGGCATTGAAATGCTGCGCAAGACTGCGGCGCAATGGGTGTGCCGCAATCCGAAATGCATCAAATACGATAAGGAGAAGAAAAAATGAAGATTAAACGCTTTGACGATCTGAAACCGAAGACCCTTTCCGACACGCTCCCGGACGGATCGCGCAAAAAGAAAAAAAACGAGGGCTCGCCGACGTGGAAGGGCGGCTCTGCCGCGGAGAGCACCGCGGGCGGCGGGAACGGCTCGGGGAGCGCCGGAACGGCGTGGAGCGGCCCGAGCTACAGCGAGATCATGCAGAAATACTACGCCAGACAGTATGCCGACGCGCTCGCCGGAAATAAACGCACCGCCGAGGCCGAGGCGGACGCCGCCGAGCGCGACGCGCAGGATGCGCTCGATCGCATCCGCGGCGGATACAAGAACACCGACCGCCAGCTCTACCGCGAGTATATGGAGAGCACGCGCACGCTGCCGCAGCGTCTCGCCGCACAGGGCATCACCGGGGGGCTTACGGAATCCTCGCAGGTACGTCTTGCCAACTCCTACGGCGAGGGGCTTGCCGAAAACGAGAGAGCGCGCCTTGCCGAAGAGGCGCAGACGTACTCCGCGCGCGACGCGCGTCTCGCCGCGGCAAAGGCCGAGCAGGAGCGCGCCGACGCCGCGGCGAAGAAGACGCACGGCGAAAGTCTTGCCAAACTCTGGCAGGAGGTGGAAAAGCAGCGCCGCGGGGATGCCGCCAAGGCCGCCGCGCTCCTGGCCGCGGCGGGCGACTACTCCGGCTACGTCGGCATGGGGCTCACGCAGGAGCAGGCTGACTATCTCGCCGAGATCTGGATGGGGCGAAACGGCAAGGTGGCGCCGGTGCGCCGCGCGTGGAACGGCGGGAATGCTTCCGCCTCCGGCTCTTCGGGCTCGGCGCTTGCCGACACGCTCTCCGAATCGCTTCTTCTCAATGCCGAGCGCGGCACGGACGCCGCCGTGGAGTATATCGCCTCGCGTCTCGCCTCCGGCGATATCCAGAGCGACGAGGCGGAGGAAATCTGGAAGCTGCTCCGCGGCGCATAAGATATTTAATTTTTAAATTATTCCTTGACAGAAGAGAATAATTGCGCTAATATCATAATGGAGGGGAAGTTGGACTTTCAACATCAACCACCATCTCCGACCTTCGCCTGCCCAGCACAGCAGCGCGAAGAGCCAATACTTTTCTCCTCGGAGGATCGACCCCAACAGGGCGGGGGCGATCCTCCTTTCTGTTAATCCTTCAAACGGGAGACCTGTGAACAGGTCTCCCGTTTGAGAGGATAGCGGCCCGCCGCAGCGCACTCGCTCCGAGAGCACGCTTGCGGGCCGAGCGGTATTTTCTCCGACGCACATGTCGCCGGAGAAAATGGCTTTAATTTATTTGCTCCTGCGGGAGCAAACTCTGGCGAGGCCTTTTTTCGTCGGCATTCGCCGGAAAACAATGAAAAATTAAGGAAAATCTCTTTTCATATACGATCGACTGTGGTATAATACCGCGCTGGATTTGAATCGGATTTATATTTGGAGATGGATATTATGGAATTACGCAATATCGCAATCATTGCCCACGTTGACCACGGCAAGACGACGCTCGTGGACGAAATGCTCAAGCAGTCGGGCGTGTACCGCGAAAATCAGGAAGTCGTCGAGCGCGTGATGGACTCCGGCGATCTCGAACGCGAGCGCGGCATCACCATTCTCGCGAAGAACACCGCCGTCACCTATAAGGGCGTCAAGATCAACATCGTCGACACGCCGGGCCACGCCGACTTCGGCGGTGAGGTGGAGCGTGTGCTCAAAATGGTCAACGGCGTCATCCTGCTCGTGGACGCCGCCGAAGGCCCCATGCCGCAGACGCGCTTTGTGCTCGGCCGCGCGCTGGAGCTCGGCCACCGCGTGATCGTCGTCGTCAACAAGATCGACCGTCCTGACCAGCGTGTACATGAGGTCGTGGACGAGGTGCTGGAGCTGCTGATGGATCTGAACGCCACGGACGAGCAGCTCGATTCCCCGATGCTCTTCTGCTCGGGCCGCCAGGGCACGGCGTCCTATTCGCCGGACGTGCCGGGCACCGATTTGCAGCCCCTCTTCGACACGATCCTCGAGTATATCCCCGAACCGGCGCAGGATACCGCCGCGCCCTTCCAGATGCTCGTTTCCTCGCTCGACTATAATGAGTTCGTCGGCCGCATCGCCATCGGGCGCATTGAGCGCGGAACGATCCGCCAGAACGAGGAAATCGCCGTTTGCAACTACCATTCGCCGGATGCCGTGCCCCGCAAGGCGAAGGCCGTCTCGCTCTATGAGTTCAGCGGCTTGGCCAAGGTTCCCGTGACGGAAGCCACGGCGGGCAACATCATCGCCATGAGCGGCATCGGCGATGTCACCATCGGCGACACAATCTGCGCCGTTGGCACGCCGGAGCCTCTGCCGTTTGTGAAGATCTCTGCGCCGACGATGGAAATGACGTTCTCCGTCAACAACTCCCCCTTCGCCGGACGCGAGGGCAAGTTTGTCACGAGCCGCCAGATCCGCGACCGTCTCTACCGCGAAACGCTCAAGGATGTCTCCCTGCGCGTCACGGACGTCGAGGGCAGCACCGACAGCTTCAACGTTGCCGGACGCGGCGAAATGTCGCTCTCGATCCTCATCGAGACGATGCGCCGCGAAGGCTACGAGTTCCAGGTATCGCCCCCGCGCGTGCTCATGCAGCGCGACGAGAAGGGCAATCTCATGGAGCCAATGGAAGAGCTTGTGGCGGATGTGCCGCAGGAGTACGTCGGCTCGGTCATCGAAAAGCTCGGCACGCGCAAGGCTGAGCTCAAGGAGATGACCCCCGTGGGCGCGCGCATGCGTCTCATCTTCCTCGTGCCGAGCCGCGGCCTCTTCGGCTACCGGAACGAATTTCTCACCGACACCCACGGCGAGGGCATCATGGCCTCCGTGTTCGACAGCTACGCCCCCTATAAGGGCGAGGTCACGCGCCGCTCGACCGGCTCTCTCATCGCGTGGGAGCAGGGCGAGGCCGTAGCCTACGGCATCTGGAACGCGCAGGAGCGCGGCGTCATGTTCATCACGCCCGGCACGCCGGTCTACGGCGGCATGGTCGTCGGCGTCAGCCCCAAGCAGGAGGACATCCCGGTGAACGTCTGCCGCACGAAGCATCTCACCAATACCCGCGCCTCTGGCTCGGACGAAGCGCTGCGGCTCATCCCGCCGCGCCAGATGTCGCTCGAGCAGTGCATGGAGTTCCTTGCGGACGACGAGCTTCTCGAAGTTACGCCCAAGAACCTCCGCCTGCGTAAGCGCATTCTCGACCACAGCCAGCGCATGAAGAACATCCACGGCAAAAAGTAATTGAAAAACGCAGAAGGCGGGCGGCTCCAAAAATTGGAGCCGCCCGCCGTTTTTTATTCCGCATCGCTGCTGAGACGATTCATCCAGCTCCGGCAGCGAAACACCCATAGAGATACGGCGAGGCGAAAGCCCTCTTCCAGCGATAACATGAAATACACGTAAGGGATCGAAAGCTTCCAGACAAAGGCGCTCAAAAGACCGAGCGGTACGCCGAGGCACCATGTGCCGGCCATGTCGATGGCCATAATATATGTCGTCCGCCCGCCGCTGCGGAGGATCCCGCCGCCGAGGATCATATTGAGCACCTTGCACGGTGCGATGATCGCATACGCGAGCAGGATCTGCCGCGTCATCGCCTTCACCGCACCGTCCACCCGGTAGATATCCACGTAAGGCTCGCGGAGCAGTACCACCGCGGCGGAGAGCAGAAATGCCCCGACGGCCCCATAGACGAGCAGCCGCTCGCCCGAGCGGTACGCCTCCTCACGCTCGCCGCGGCCGAGCTGCTTTCCGACGATCACGCCCGCCGCCTGCGAAAGGCCGCAGAGTGCGCCGATCACCAGCCCCTGCACGGGATTGATGAGCGTCATGGCGGCGCTTGGGCCGGTGCCCATGTGGCCATAGATGGCGGCGTACGCGTTCTCGCCGAGACTCCAACTGCCCTCGCAGAGAAGCAGGGGCAGCAGCATGGCAAGATAGGCGCGCCAGCTCCATCGCGCCGCGCCGCCGTCTCCGGCCTTCGGAACGGGGTGGCAGCGGGAGACCATGAGCAGCATTCCAAGGACGTTGACGCATTGGGAAACGACCGTCGCGGCTGCCGCGCCCGTTACTCCGAGCGCGGGAAAGCCGAGCTTTCCGAAAATGAGAATATAGTTGAGACCGGTGTTGAGCAGCGCAGAGAAAATGCTCGCGTACAGCGGCAGCCGCGGCCTTTCCGCGCAGCGAAACGCGGCGGAAAGGAGCGTTGCCCCGGCCACGGGGAGAAATGTGGCGGAGATGTACCGGAGATATTCCGCCGCGGCCTGCCGGGTCGCGGCGTCTTTGGTATAGGCGCGCATGAGCGTTTCGGGGAAAAAGGCGCACACGGCGGTGAAAAGCCCGGCGATAACGGCGGCGAGCGCGAGATTCGTGAAAAAGCTTCGCCGGACTTCCGCGCTCTTTTCCTGCCCGAGATACTGGGAAATCATGATCCCGGCCACGGCGGCGACGGCGGAGACAATGACCGAATAAATCGATGTGAATTTCCCCGCCAACCCGACGCCCGCTACGGAAACTTCGCCGAGCTGCCCGATCATGATCTGATCGACCATGCCGAACGACGATTGCAGCATCGATTGCAGCGCCACGGGGATCGCAAGCGCGCAGACGGTTTGAAAGAAAGTTTGCTGCCTCTTCATAACGCACCTCCCGGATTTCTCCTTTATTGTAGGTTCCGAGAAGGGAAGTTGCAAAGGTTAAACGCATAACCACGCACAAAAAGAAAGCACCGCGTTTGTGCAGAATTATCTTTTGCGCGGCGCGGTGCTTTTTCGTATTACCAGCGAGATGGGCAGCAGGATCTCCGTCTCGACGGCGTGTCCTTCTTTGAGCTCTCGCAGCGCTTCCACGGCGAGCTTCGCGCGCAGCACGCCGTCCTGATGTACTGTCGTGAGCGTCGGGCGGAGCATTTCGCATACGGGCGTATCGTCAAAGCCTGCGACGGAAATATCCTCCGGCACGGAAAGACTCTCCTCCGCGAGAAAGCCGAGGAGATCAACGGCGTAAGCGTCAGACACGGCAAAAACCGCCGTCGCGCGCCGGAACATCTCCAGATTTTTCCGGTAAACGTCCACCGCTCGGCCTTTTGCATGGGGACGATAAGCTGCTCGGCGCGCCCGGGCGCAAAGCCGCGGCGAAACCCTGCCATGCGGTCGCGGTCAATGCCGATATCATTATCCGAAAGGCAGAGGGCGGTTTCGTGACCCAGCGCGCGGAAATGCTGCCCGACCTGATATCCGCCGTTAAAGTTATCGATGGTGAGATTCAAAAACCGCTGCGGCGGGCGGCAGATACCGTCGTACACCGCGAAGGGGATGCGCATACGGCTGCGGAGAAGCGCATAGTCCTGCTCGCAAAAGCCGATCACAACGATGCCGTCCATGTTCCACATGGAGGCGAACTGCACGATCTCCTCCGCGCTCGCAGCTCTCTTCACCATCATGAACTGACCGCCGCGCTCGATCTCCGCGGAGAGAGCGTTCAGCGAGGAGGCAATGAAAAAATCGTCGAGCGTGTGGCCTTCGTACTTCGGGTGGTCGTTGACAAAAACGCCGAGGATTTTGGAGCTGTTTTGGGCGAGCAGGATGCCCGCCATGCTGGGGATGTACTGCCGCTCCTCTAAAAGCGCCGTCACACGCTCCGCCGTCTCCGCCGAGACTTTGTTCTTTTTGCCGTGGATCACGTTGGAAACGGTTGCCGTACTCAATCCCAGCTCTTCCGCAATGTCGCAGATCCGCACGCGCTCCGCCATGGCTTTTCCTCCGATCGGTGCATAAACTGATGGTTCTATTTTATGGGTTTGCGGGCGATAAGTCAAAGGTTATCCGCGCTTTTTTGCTCGGCAGGGGGGCGGGAAGCATTGCGCTTTGGCGGCGGCTTTGTTATAGTATTATAAAGAAGAGTAAGCAACTTGACGGGGAAGGACTTCAATGAACGGCAGCTATTTTCTTTTGACCAACCTCCTGTCGGAGGATGAGAAGCGCGTGATCACGGGCATTGCCGCGCACATCGAGCGCGGGGAAAAGCGTGTCGGCATCCAGCAGATCGCGAGCGAAAACTTTCTCTCCGCCGCGACGATCGTGAAAATGTGCAAGCGCCTCGGCTTTGACGGCTACAGCGAGCTCTATTACTATCTCAGCCGCCAGATGGATCGCCGCGGTGAGCGCAGCGCGGAAAATCTCAAAACGCTCGTGGACAACTATTCCGAAAAGCTTGTGAACGACTTCTGCGCGCTGCTGGACGCTTCGCGTTCGGCAAAGATGTTCACGACCGGCGAGGGCTTTTCGAACATCGTCGGCGCATACATCGCGCAGCGGCTCTCGATCTGCGGCTTCATGGTCTATAATAATGTGCATTTTTACGATCACATGCTCTTCTGCACGGCGCACAATCTCACCGACGAGGACACCGCGCCGAGCGTTATGTTTGCCGTGAGTCAGAGCGGGGAGACGGAGCCGGTGCTCAACGACGTGCGCCACGCGCGGCAGAACGGCCACAAGATCGTGACGTTCACCAAGCGCGCCGATTCCGCGCTCGCGCGGCTGTCCGATCTCGTGGTTGTGGTGGACGGCTCGAAGCAGACGCTTGCCGGGAGCCTCCCGAACCCCTTTTTCGGTCATGTGATCCTCGCCTTTGAAGAACTGGTGGCCTATTACTTCGAGCGGGACGACGCAAAGAACTAACATTTTTACTGAATCGGAAAATTTTTCTTTCCCGAGGTGTGCTATACTCGTTTTGGAGCATGGCGCACCTTTTGGTTTGCCGAGTGCCCGAGAAAAAAGAAGAGTATTATCGGAGGAAAAATGATGAAAAAGATTTTTGCGCTCCTGCTGGCGGTCGTCATGACGCTCGGCCTGCTGGCCGGCTGCGGCACCACCGCCGAGACCCCGGCTGCCACCGAGGCTCCCGCCGTGGAAGAGCCCGCCACCACCGAACCCACCGCGAAGAAGATCGACACCCTGAAGGTCGCTTTCGTCCCGTCCCGCGAGCCGCAGGAGATCATCACCGTTACCGAGCCTCTCAAGGAGATGCTCAAGGAAGAGCTTGCCACGCTCGGCTACGAAGTCGGCGAAGTGGAGATCACCGTCGGCACGACGTATGAAGCGGTCGGCGAAGGTCTCGAAGCCGGCACGATCGACGTCGGCCTCATCCCCGGCGGCACCTACGTCCTCTATGATGACGGCGCCGAGGTCATTCTCACCGCCACCCGCGACGGTCTGAGCAAGGACTCCGACAACGCGAAGGACTGGAACGACGGCCAGCCCACCGAGGCCTCCGACAAGCAGGTCGTTTCCTACCGCGCTCTGTTCATCGCCGGCCCGTCCGAAAAGGGCAAGGAACTGCAGGACAAGGTCAACGCCGGTGAAGAGCTCACCTGGGAAGACCTCGACGGCGCCAACTGGAGCGTCATGGGCACCTCCTCTCCCGCGGGCTACATTTACCCCGCTCTCTGGCTGCAGGATCACTACGGCAAGGGCATCTCGGATCTCTCCAGCGCCGTGCAGTCTGACTCCTACGCCAGCGCGTTCGCCCGCCTCGCTTCCGGCCAGGTCGACGTTCTCGTGACCTATGCCGACGCCCGCCGCGACTATGCCGAGCGCTGGAACAGCGAGTTCGGCCGTGAAGGCTCCATCTGGGAGGAGACCGGCGTCATCGGCGTCACCGCCCCCATCTACAACGACACCATCTCCGTGAGCAAGAACTCGCCCATCATGGATGCCGACCTGATCGCCGCGCTGCAGCAGGCGTTCATCAACATCGGCAACACCGATGCTGGCAAGCAGGTCATCGCCATCTACAGCCACAACGGCTACCAGGTCGCGCAGTCCTCTGACTACGACAACGAACGCGCCGCGCAGAAGCTCATCCAGGAGCTCTCCGCCGCCAACTGAGACACTTTCCCAACTGCGGGGAGGACGGCACAGCATCAAACCTTCCGCTGTGCTGCCCTCCCCGCGCGCCATATAAGAAAGAGGAGTCCGTATGATTGTATTTGACCACGTTTCCAAGGTTTATCCCAACGGCACGGTCGGGCTGGACGATGTTGATCTCACGATCGCCGACGGCGAGTTCGTCGCCATCATCGGCCGCTCCGGCGCGGGCAAGTCTACGCTGCTGCGCTCCGTGAACCGGATGCACCGGATCACCTCCGGCACGCTCACGGTGAACGGCACGGATGTTAGCTCGCTCTCCGGCAAGAGCCTGCGGCGCTTCCGCCGCGGCATCGGCATGGTGTTCCAGTCGTTCAACCTCGTGACGCGCACGAGCGTCATCCAGAACGTTCTGGCCGCATGCGTGCCGGATATGCCGTTCTGGCGCGTGCTGCTCGGTGCGTTCCGGAAATCGGATAAGATCAAGGCACTGGAATCGCTCGACAAGGTCGGCATTCTCGACAAGGCATATATGCGCGCCGACCAGCTCTCCGGCGGCCAGCAGCAGCGTGTGGCGCTCGCGCGCACGCTCACGCAGGATCCGAAGATCATCCTGGCCGACGAACCGGTCGCAGCGCTCGATCCCGTCACTGCCAAGCAAGTCATGCAGGACTTCGTGCATATCAATAAGGACATGGGCATCACGATCTTGCTGAACATCCACCACGTGGAGCTGGCGCTCGAGTATGCTGACCGCATCATCGGCATTCGCGCGGGCAAGATCGTCTACGACGGGCCGTCCGCCAACGTTGACAAGGACGTGCTCGCCGCGATCTACGGCGAGGACGAAACGGAGGAGCCGGCATGAGCCTCTACGACCGCGTGTTCAAGCCCCGCACCTACACGCTCTCCGACGGAACGGTCGTGAAGGAAAAGCGCAGCCGCGCGCCGATCGTCATTCTCATCGTTTTGGTGCTCGGTGCGATCTCCGTGCGCGTGACGGGGTTTGATTTTGCCGTGCTCGTAAAGCGCGGCAGCAAGTTCTTTGATATCCTCAAGGCCATGTTCCCGCCGAACACCGCCTACCTCTCCAAAATCTGGACGCCGCTGTGGGATACGATCAAAATGTCGTTCCTCGGCTCGTTCATCGGTGCGGTGCTGGCCATCCCGTTTGCCATCGCCGCGGCAAGCAACATTGTGACGAACCGCGTCGTTGTATTCATCGTGCGGCTCTTCCTGAGCCTCGTCCGCACGCTGCCGACGCTCGTGTGTGCTCTGATCGCCACCTACATCTTTGGTCTCGGCACGATGGCCGGTACGTGCGCCATTGCCGTTTTCACGTTTGCCTATGTCGGCAAGCAGCTCTTTGAGATCATCGAAACGGTCGATATGGGGCCGTATGAGGCAATGGAGGCGCTCGGCGCAACGCGTCTGCAGGCCTTCACGACCGCCGTGTTCCCGCAGGTGCTGCCGACGTATCTTTCCGTTTCCCTCTTCTGTCTGGAGGGCAATGTGCGCTATGCGTCCATCCTCGGCTACGTGGGCGCGGGCGGTCTTGGCCTTATCATGAACGAGAAGATCGGCTGGCGCGAGTATGACAGCCTCGGCATGATCCTCATCGTTCTTTTCGTGACCGTCATCGTCATTGAGGCGCTCAGCCACTGGCTGCGCAAGCGCCTGACCTGAGGGGGGACGAGCTATGGACAAGAAAATACTCAAGGCCTACGAATCCGCGCCGAAAACGTGGGTTTGGCAGCTTCTGGCGGCGTTTATCGTCGCATGCCTGCTCGCATGGTCGGGCAGCGCTGTCCGCGTGAGCAACCCCACCGGCAACGGTCTTGCCGTGGCGGGGAACATCCTCTCCGGCATTTTCCATCCGTCGGGAAAGCTTCTCTTTACGCTCGGCACGAACGGCGTGCCGTATCTGCTGCTCGAAACGTTCTGCATCGCGTTTCTCGGCACGATCGTCGGCGCCGTCATCTCGCTGCCGCTGGCGTTTCTTTCGGCGAGCAATCTCGTGCCGAAGCCGGTCGCGCTCATTGGGCGCACCGTGATCGCCGCCATCCGCACGATCCCGGCGTTTGTCTACGGCCTCATGTTCATCCGCGTCACCGGCCCGGGGCCGTTTGCGGGTCTTCTCACAATGTCGCTCTGCTCGATCGGGATGGTGACGAAGATGTTTATCGAGAGTATCGAGGATCTGGATAAGCGCATTCTTGAATCGCTTGACGCCGCCGGATGCACCACGTTCCAGAAGATCCGCTACGGCATACTGCCGCAGCTCACTGCGGACTTTACCTCCACGATCATCTACCGCTTTGATATGAACCTGCGCGACGCGACCGTCCTTGGCCTTGTCGGCGCGGGCGGCATCGGCGCGCCGCTCATCTTCGCGATGAGCTCCTACCGCTGGAATGAGGTGGGGGCGATCCTGCTCGGCCTCATCGTGCTCGTTCTCATCATCGAATGGATCTCCGCGAAGATCCGCACCAAGCTTGCAAGAGGATAAAACGCTATGGCAGATAAGAAGCTGACCATTTACTTCACTTCCGACCTGCACGGATACATTTACCCCACGGATTACCGCAGCCGCGACGAGCGCGACATCGGCCTTTTCAAGTGCGCGAGCCGCTTTGAAAAAGACGGCAACACGCTCGTCATCGACGGCGGCGATCTTTTGCAGGGCTCGCCGCTGGGCGCTTTCTGCCACGACACGATCGGCGACGGCCGCGCCTTCGCCGAGATCATGAACCGCTGCGGCTACGACTATGTGACGCTCGGCAACCATGATTTCAACTTCGGCATGGACTATCTCGGCTCGTATCTCGGCGGTCTGAAAGCCCGGTGCGTGTGCGAGAACGTGAGCGCGAAAAACGGCTGCGCGCCGCTCTATCCGGCGTGCGTCCACACGCTCAAAAACGGCCTGCGCGTCGGCATTGCCGGCATCGTGACAGACTATGTGAACATCTGGGAACGGCCGGAGCACATCGCCTCCATCCGCATCTCCGATCCCATCCCGGCTGCGGCCGAGGCGCTTCGCAGGCTCAAGGAGATCTCAGACATAACGATTTGTGTCTACCACGGCGGCTTTGAGCGCGATCTCGCCACGGGGCGCGTCCTCTCTGCCACGCACGAAAACGTCGCCTACCGCATCTGTCAGGAGCTGGACTTCGACATTCTCCTGACCGGCCACCAGCACATGTCCGTGCCGGGGCAGACGCTTTTCGGCACGTTCGTTGTGCAGCCGTCCGACCGCGGACAGGAGTTCGTCTGCATCGAAGCGGAGCTCTCCGGGGAGGGAAAGCGCATTACGAGCGAGACCGTCCCCGCGCACGGCGCGTGCCGCCGCGAATGGCTGGAGGAGTTTTCCGAAATGGAGCGCGGCGCGCAGAACTGGCTCGACGAGGTGATCGGTACGCTGCCGCGCGCTCTTACGCCGGATACGCCGCTGCGCATGGCGTCGGAGGGAAATGCCCTTGCCGAACTCTTCAATGCGGTGCAGCTCTGGGCGAGCGGGGCGCAGCTTTCGGCGACGAGCCTTGCAAACGATGTGGCGGGTCTTCCCAAAACCGTGCGCCGCCGCGATCTTCTCATCGCGTATCCGTATACGAATACGCTTGCGGTGCTGGAAATCACCGGCAAAGTGCTTCGAGCGGCGCTTGAGCGCAGCGCGGAATATTTCTCCCGCGGCGAGGACGGGACGCTTTGCGTTTCGGACGTGTTTCTCCGCCCGAAGGTGGAGCATTATAACTACGACTACTATGCCGGCGTCTCGTACGTGTACGACATTTCCCGCCCCGTGGGAGAGCGCGTGACGTCCATGCGCGTGAACGGCCGGGTCGTGCGCGACGATGACACCTTCACCATCTGCCTCAACAGCTACCGCGCCAGCGGCACGGGCGGGTACGACTTCTATGTCGGCTGCCGCGTCGTGCGCGAGATCGGCACGGAGATGGCGGATCTGATTTTGGACTATTTTAAGGAGTTCAAGGGCAACATTCCGGCATTGCACAGCGACTTTCAAGTGATTTGAAGCATAGAATGTTTTACGCGCATACGGCGCGGGAGGTCTTGCGGAAAACGAACGCTTGACACCCGTGCCGTATGCGCGTAAAATATAAAAAACGATTAAGATTTCCTTAATTCGATAACAAAATCAAATCCTCCCGCGGTTTTCCGCAGAAAGGGGGCCAACATGCTTCCCTATGTCATCACCATTCTCGGTGCATACCTCATCGGCTGCTCCAACATGGCGCTTTACCTCTCCCACTGGAAAGGCGTAGACCTTCGCGCCGGCGGGTCGAAAAACCTCGGTGCGTCGAACGCCTTCGCGCTCATGGGCTGGAAAGCGGGCGTGCTCGTCGCCGTGCACGATATCGGCAAGGCTGTGCTCGCGGTCGAGCTTGCCAAGTGGATCTTTCCGGCAGTGCCGCTGCTCGGCTTCATTGCGGGCGTGGCGTGCGTGCTGGGTCATATGTTCCCGTTCTATCTCAAATTCAAGGGCGGCAAGGGCTTTGCCTCGTATCTCGGCATGATCCTCGCCATCAACTGGAAATTCGCACTGTGCGTTCTCGCGGCGGTCGTCATCCTCACCGTGCTGACGGACTATATCGTCGTCGGCACCGTAACGAGCGTTGTCTCCTTCCCGATCTACACCGCCATCCGCAGCGGCTGGCTGCCGCTCGTCATTCTCTGCGTGGCGACGCTCGCCATCCTCGTCAAGCACCGCGAAAACTTCGTCCGCATCTGGAACGGCACCGAAATGGGCCTCTCCGGCGCCGGACGGGGAAAGTACAAAGTGAAATAAGACGGACAAAACAGCAGCCGGGAGGACGGATCGTCCTCCCGGCTGCTGTGCTGAGAAACCACCCTCCGTCAAACCCTGTGGTTTTGCCACCTTCTCTATAGGGGAGCTGTCGCGGCGCAAGCCGTGACTGAGGGGGTTCTCATCCTCGCGAAAGTTAAAGCCCGCCCGTTGGAATTATCCAACGGGCGGGCTTGCTGGTTTATTCTTCTTTTTTGTTTTCCGGGTCGCTCGGCGTCTCTGTGCTTTCAGCGGGAGTTTCCGGTACGGCGGGCGCTTCGGCTTCCTTGTGAAGCTCTTCTTCCTTCTGCTTCACGGCGTCGGATTTCTCCGGCAGCGGGGGCATGCATTTGTGATCGCAGAAATAGCGGAAGTCGTCGCCGTCGATCGTCTCGTTGATGAGCAGATACTCCGCAAGCGCGACGAGCACATCGGCGTGGGCGCGAAGCACCTCTTCGCACTTGAGCGCGGCTTCGTCAAAGATGCGCTTGACCTCCTCGTCGATAACGGCGGCGGTCTCCTCGGAATAGCTCTTCGTCTGGCCAAAGTCGCGGCCGATGAAAATGCTGTGGCCAGAGGAATCGAAGCTGATGGGGCCGAGCCGGTCGCTCATGCCGTAAACGGTGACCATGTTGCGGGCGGTGTGTGTCGCCTGCTGGATGTCGCCGGAAGCGCCGGTGGAGATATCGTCGAGGAAGATCTTCTCGGCCATACGGCCGCCGAGCGCCACGACGATGCTTTCAAACATCTCGCTTCGCGAGCGGGTGTCCTTGTCGTCCTGCGGGCGGAACAGCGTGAAGCCGCCGGCGTGGCCGCGCGGGATGATCGTGATATACTGCACGGGATCGACGTGCTCGAGATAGTGCGCGGCGATGGCGTGGCCGGCCTCGTGGTAGGCCGTGAGCCGCCGCTCCTTCTCGGTGATGACGCGGGACTTCTTTTCCGGGCCCATGGAGACCTTGAGAATGGCGTCGTCAATGTCCTTCTGCATGATGAACCGGCGCTTGCGGCGAACGGCAAGGAGCGCCGCCTCGTTGAGCAGGTTTTCGAGATCCGCACCGGAGAAGCCGGGCGTACCCTTGGCGATGTCGTGCAGATCGACGTCCTCGCCGAGCGGCTTGCCGCGGGCGTGGACTTTCAGAATATCGGCGCGACCCTTGATATCGGGCAGACCAACGTACACGCGCCGGTCAAAGCGGCCGGGACGGAGGAGCGCGTTATCGAGAATATCGTCGCGGTTCGTCGCGGCCATGACGATGACGCCCTGGTTATCGTTGAAGCCGTCCATTTCGACGAGCAGCTGGTTGAGCGTCTGCTCGCGCTCGTCGTGGCCGCCGCCGAGACCGGAGCCGCGCTGACGGCCGACGGCGTCGATCTCGTCGATGAACACGATGGCGGGGGCGACCTTCTTGGCCTGCTCGAACAGGTCACGGACACGGCCCGCGCCGACGCCGACGTACAGCTCCACGAAGTCCGAGCCGGAGATGGACAGGAATTCGACGCCCGCCTCGCCGGCGACCGCCTTGGCGAGCAGCGTTTTGCCCGTGCCCGGAGGGCCGACGAGCAGCACACCCTTGGGGATGCGCGCGCCCATCTTGGAGTAAGCGGAGGGATCCTTGAGATATTCAACGATCTCCCGCAGCTCTTCCTTCTCCTCGTCGGCGCCCGCAACATCGGCAAACGTCTTCTTGTTCTTTTCCTCGCTGCCGAGACGGGTGCGCGCCTTGGAGAATTTCATAACGCCGCCGGCACCGCCGCCGCCCTGCGCCGAGCGCATCATGGAGTACCACAGCACGCCCATGATGACGAAGATGATGAGATACGGCACAAAGCTCAGCCACCAGGCCGCTTCCCAGGCGGGCGGGTAGTCATACTCAGTGAGAATGCCTTCGGCCTTCTGCTCCTGCACAAGATCGTTGAGATCGTTGTAGAAGATGCTGAAGCTGCCGCACTCATAGGCGTACTTCGTCTGCCCCTTGTAAGCGGAGCGAAGCTGCATGGTGAGATTGCCGTCGGTATCGATGGTGAAGGACTCGACCTGCTTATTCTCAAAAAGCTCGATGACTTCCGAATAGACAAGCGATTCCTTGGCGGTGTTTCTCGTCATGGAATAGATCGTGCCGAGCAGCAGCACGAGGATCAACACGAGAAAGCCGATCTGACGGGTCTTGTTGGGGGAGGGTCGGTTGTTCAAAAACGGTCACTTCCTTTTCTGCCGCCCCACCGGACGGCGCGGACATATATAAATCAGAGATTTACTTTTCGTAAACTTCCGGCTTGAGAATGCCGATGTACGGGAGATTGCGGTATTTTTCCGCATAGTCCAGACCGTAGCCGACGACGAAGGCGTCCGGCACGGTGAAGCCGACGTACTTTGCCTGCACATCGGCGCGGCGGCGCGCGGGCTTATCAAGCAGCGTTGCGATGCAGATGGAACTCGGGTTGCGGTTCTGGAGATACTTGGTGAGATAGCTGAGCGTGACGCCGGAGTCGAGAATGTCCTCAACGATGATCACGTCGCGGTTTTCGATGTCTTGGCTGAGATCCTTGTTGATCTTCACCGCGCCCGTGGTGGAGGTGCCGTTGCCGTAGGATGACACGGCCATGAAGTCCACGCTGCCGGGGATGGTCACTTCGCGGAACAGATCCGCCATAAAAATGAAGCAGCCCTTCAATACGCCGACAAACAGCGGCTCTTTCCCGGCATAGTCGTGGGAAATTTCCTCGCCCAGCTCGCGGACGCGCGTGTGGAGCTGCTCCTCACTGAGCAGTATGGACGCAATATCTTCTCTCATTCTCTCTCTTCCTCCAAAATTGGCGAAATGGTGATTTTATAAACTTCTTCTTCCGGCGCGGGAAAGGCTCTCTCGCTCTGCCCTACGCCGTAAACGGCTAAAACGCCCGCCTCGTCACGCACGACCGGAATACCGTCGCGCTGCGAAGCCGGAATGCGCGCCTCGCCGAGCAGCTTGCTCACCGAGCGCGTGCCGCTGCGGCGGCGCAGCACAAGCGAATCGCCCGCGGCGCGGGACGCAACGGTCAGTTTACCACATATATTGGCACATGAAAAGCAAAAAGTGTTGAACGAAGTTTGAATTTCCGCGCCCGCGGCGCAACTTTCGCACGAAATCTGCCACCGGCCGGGATAAATGATCGTCTCTCCGGGCAAAAGCTCTCGTTCCTCGAGCTTCGGCGTGCGCTCTTCGTCGAGCCGGATAACTCCGAACTCCCGGCGGATGCGCCGCCCCGGCAGCTCCAGCACGCCCGCGCCATCCCCGGCGGCAAAGCGGAGAAGCGCTTCAAAGCGCTCGCGCGAGAGCTCCCCGCCGAGCCAGCGCGCGAGAGCGCGCCGCGCAACGGGCTTTGGAAGCGAGCGCAGCTCCTTGCCGGGAATCGCGTCGCCCCAGAGGGCAAGCTTTTCCTCCGCAAACGAGATGAGAAACGCCTCGTCCTCGGCAAGCGTTTCGCTCATGCGCGCGATGCCCGCCGCCGCGCCGGGGTGAATGCTCTCGAGCGCCGGGAGCACATCGAGCCGGATGCGGTTTCGCGCGGCGTCCGTCTCCGCGTTTGTGGAATCCTCCACATGGGGAATATTTCGTGCGGCGAGGTAGTCTTCAATGTCGCGCCGCGGCGTTTTCAAAAGCGGCCGGACGATGCTGCCGCGCCGCGCCGGGATCCCGGCGAGTCCGCCAAGCCCCGTGCCGCGCGCCATGCGGAAGAGAATGGTCTCGGCGTTGTCGTTTAAGTTGTGCGCCGTGGCGATGACACCGGCGCCCTGCGCTTCGGCGGTGCGCTCCAGAAAGGCATAGCGCAGCTCCCGCGCCGCGGTCTCAAGGCTCAAGCCGTGTTCCCGGGCATACGCCGGGACGTCGCCCCGGCCGAGGAAAAACGGAATGCCCCATTCCTCGCAGAGCGCTTCGACGAACGCGGCGTCCCGCGCGCTCTCCGCGCCGCGGATGCCGTGGTCGAAGTGGGCGCAGAGCACCGTTACGTCGCCGAGCCGCCGCACGAGATCGAGCAGACATACCGAGTCCGCCCCGCCGGACACGGCGCACAGCACCGTGCACCCCGCCGGGAGCAGAGCGCGGTCGAGCACTGGCTCACTCATTGTGCCAGCGGTCGGCGTCGCGGAACGTTGTATACTCGCCCTGCCACTGGAGATTATCCTTGCCGGTCTCGCCGTGGCGGTTTTTGAGGACGATCAGCTCCGTGAGATTCGGATTTTCGATCTCCTGGTTGTAGTAGCCCTCGCGGTAAATGCCCATGACGATGTCGGCGTCCTGCTCGATCGAGCCGGATTCGCGAAGGTCGGAGAGCATCGGGCGCTTGTCCTGCCGCTGCTCGTTGGCGCGCGAGAGCTGGGAAAGGCACAGCACCGGCACGTTCAGCTCCTTCGCCATGATCTTCATCATGCGCGAAATGTCGCTGACGACCTGCTGGCGGCTCTCGTTTGCCCAGTTGTTCTTGCTGCCGGAGCCCTGCATGAGCTGAAGATAGTCGATCATCACAAGGCCGAGATTGTTGAGCCGGCGGCACTGCGCGTTCATCTCCGCAACGGTGAGCGTCGGGTTGTCGTTTACGAGGATATCGAGCGAGGACACCGCGGCGCAGGCGTGCGCCGTGCGCTTCCACTCGTCCATCGTGAGATTGCCTGTGAGAAGATTCCCGAGCGGGATCTCCCCCTCGCTGGAGAGAAAGCGCGTCACGAGCTGCTCGCGGCTCATTTCAAGCGAGAAGATGGCGACGGTCTTTCCGGTGGCCTTGGCGGCGTTCAGGCAGATGTTGAGGCCGATACTCGTTTTGCCCATGCCGGGGCGCGCGGCGACGAGGATAAAGTCGCCCTTGTTCATGCCCATGATGCGCCGGTCAACGTCCCGGAAGCCGGTCGGAATGCCGGGGATCGGCTGGCCGGAGGCGGCGAGCTCGGAAAGGTTGGAGTAGACGCTGTTCACGACCTGCGACACCGGCATCAGTCCGCCGACAATGCGGTCCTGCCGCAGCGCATAGATCTTCTTTTCGCAGAGGTCGAGCACATCCCCGGCCTCGCCCGCGCCGGAGGACGCGGCTTCGACCGTCTCCTCGCACACGGTGATGACGTTGCGGAGCAGCGCCTGGTCGCGCACGATGGCGGCGTATTTGAGCACGTTTGCCGCCGTGGGCGTCAGGCGCATCAGCTCGCGGATGTACTGCTGCGAGCCCTCGTCATGGTAAACGCCGCGCACCTTCATCTCATCGAGCACCGTGACCGGGTCGATGGGCTTGGCGAAGGTGAACATGGAGAAGATCGTTTCAAAGATCTCCCGGTTCTGCGGCAGATAGAAATCCGCGCCGCGCACCGCCGTCATGACGTCCGGCAGGCAGGACGGGTCGATCAGGCACGAGCCGAGCACCGCCTGCTCCGCTTCCGCAGACCAGGGCACCCGCCGTCCGAACAGTTCTTCCATCCGCTCTTACTTTTCGATGACGAGGAGCTGCACGGTGCCGTCGATGCCGTAGCCGAACTTGCACTTGACTTCGAAGCTGCCGAAGCTCTTGATCGGCTCAGCCTGCACGATGCGGTTCTTCTCGATGGAAACACCGTGCTGTTCGCGCAGCGCGTCCGCGATCTCCTGCGAGGTGACGCTGCCGAAAAGCCGTCCGTTCGCGCCGGCCTTGGCGCGCACCGTGACGATGACGTCCTTGAGCTTGGCGGCGGCTTCTTCGGCCTCGGCGCGCTCGCGCGCTTCCTGCGCCTTTTTCGCCTTTTCTTTGAGCGCCAGTGTGTTGAGGTTATCCTTGTTCGCCTCTACGGCGAGACCGCGGGGGAGAAGGTAATTGCGGCCGTAGCCTTCGGAGACTTCCTTCATCTCGCCCTTTTTGCCCTGTCCGCGGACATCCTGCTGGAAAATAACTTTCATGGTATATGACCTCCTTCGGTCTGATGGTTTTTTTGATTCAGTTATCGGTGGCGCGGTATTCGTTGATGGCGGCGAAGAGCTTGTTCACCGCGTCGCGCAGCGAGCAGTTCGGAATTTGCGCCCCGGCGGCCGAGCGGTTGCCGCCGCCGCCGAGCGTTTCGAGCAGCACCTGCACGTTCACATCGCCGATGCTCCGCGCCGAAACCGCAACACCGCCGTCGCCGGTGGGGTAGAGTACCGCGCTCGCGTTCACGCCGGAAATGTTCAAAAGCTCATCCGCGGCCTGCGCGGCAACGATGCGGTTCTGCGTCTCCTGCGCGGCAACCACGGCGATGCCCTTGTAGATGCGCGCCTGCTTCATAATGTCGTAGCGCTCCATGGTCTCCTCCATGCCGTTCTGGAAGAGCTTCTTCACGCGCGTGGTGTCCGCGCCGCTGCGGCGGAGGAACGCCGCGGCGTCAAACGTGCGGTCGCCGGTGCGAATCGTGAAGTTCTTCGTGTCGAGCACGATGCCGGAGAGCACGGCGTCCGCCTCAAAGGGGAGAATGTCCGCCGGCTCGCACAGCTCCTGCATGAGCTCCGTGACGAGCTCGCACGAGGACGAGGCGTTCGGCTCATAGAGCGTGAGCGTGGCATTTTTGATATACGTTGCAGCGCGCCGGTGATGGTCGATGACCGCGAGACGGTTGCTGCACGCGGTGAGCAGCGATTCATCCTCCACCTGCTCGGGACGGTTGGTGTCCACCACAACGAGCAGCGTCCGGCTGTCGGCCTCGAGCAGCGCTTCCTGCGCGCTGATGAAGGCGCCGTGGTATTCCTCCTCCTCGCGCAGCATGGTTAGCAGCGGCCCGACGGCGTTTTTGTCCATGTCGAGCACGATCTTCGCCGGGCAGTGAAAGCGCCGGGCGATGCACCGCACGCCAACCGCCGCGCCCACCGCGTCGAGATCGGCGTACCGGTGACCCATGATGAACACCTGCGAGGCGTCCTGCACGAGCCGGGAGAGGGAATTTGCCATGACGCGGGACTTTACCTTGGTGCGCGTTTCGACCTCCGCGCCGCGCCCGCCGAAAAATTCAAAGTTGAATTTGTTCTTCACGACCGCCTGATCGCCGCCGCGCGAGAGCGCCATGTCCTCAGCAAGCGTGGCGAAGGAGTAGTCCTCGTCGTAGCTTGCGCCGTCGAGCCCGACGCCGATGCTCACCGTGGCGTGGATGCCCGTGAGATTGACGATGGAGTGGATGCTCTCGACGAGCGTGAAGCGGTTTTTCGTGATCTCGTCAAAATGCCGCTTTTCAAAAATGAAGATGTACCGGTCGCGATCCACGCGCCGGAGAATGCCGCCGCGCCCTTCGCACCATTTCTCGATGGCAATGTCCAGCTGGCCGCGCAGCTCGGTGCGCTGGCGGTCGGTGAGCGGCTTCATGAGCTCGTCGTAGTTATCCACGAGCATGACCATCACGACCGGACGCGTGGCAAGATATTCCTGCTTCACGTCGTCGTACTCGGTCACGTCCACCCAGTAGGTGATGCCCATGAACTCATAGGTCTCCTCGCGCTCTCCGGCGCGGACCATGTTGCCGTTGACCTGATACTTTTTCCCGTCGACCTCCAGAAGCTCTGCCATGCGGCTCTTGCCCTCGAGCAGCCACTTGCTGTTGAACTCCGGCACGAGCGAGGCGAGCTTCGCGTCAAACGCGGGGCTCGTCCGGCCGCACATCTCCCAGAACGGCTGGTTGCCCCAGACAACGCCGCTGTCGTTCAGGCGGAACACCGCCATCGGCAGCGGGAAGTGGATAAGCGTGTTGTTCGTGGCGGATTCGGCATTATACGTGACGCTCTCAACGAACGCCTGCAATTCCTTCTGGCGTGCTCTCGCGCGGATGAGAGCGTAGATCGCGAGCAGCACCGTGACAGCCGCCTCGCCATAGGCGATATAGCGGTTGAAGCGGGCGAAAAAGAAGGTAACAAGCGCGAACAGGAGCATGATGACAAGGCACATGCGAATGCCCGGCTCGGCAAATTTCTGCGGTTTGCGGCTGTTCAAGGTATCCTCTCCCCATGCCCGCCGGAAACTCAGGGCGGGCAGATAAAAATACAGAATATAATATACCACAAATATCCATGGAATGCGAGCCCTTTTCGCCGCATTCTTCCGCTCTTTGCATATTTTTTCGCGTCAATGCAGAAACTTCCTCCGTAAATACAGAAAAAGGAGCTTTTATACAAAGATGAAAGCGGTCATTTTGGCGGGAGGAAGAGGGACGCGGCTTGCCCCGGTCACCCACGGTGCGGTGCCCAAGCCCATGGCGGAGCTGCTCGGCGCACCGATGCTCGAAAGAATTATCGCGCTTTTGAAGCGCTGCGGCTTTCGCGAGCTCTGCTGCACAACGGCGTGCCTGCCCGAGCAGATCGAGCGGTACTTCGGCGACGGGAGCGGCTTCGGCGTGCATTTGCAGTACCGGCGCGAGGAGCGTGCGCTGGGCACTGCGGGCGCGGTGAAAAACTGCGAGGATTTTATTGCGGGGGAGAATGTGCTCGTCATCAGCGGCGACGCCGCGTGCGATTTTGATCTCCGCGCCCTCTGGAACGAGCACCGGCGCGCACACGCCGCCGTGACGATGGCGCTCTATCCGCACGAAGCGCCGCTGCCCTACGGTCTCGCCGTGACGGACGGCGAGGGCTGGGTGCGGAGCTTCATTGAAAAGCCCGCGTGGGAACGTGTCGTCACCGATCTTGTGAACACCGGCATCTATGTTTTGTCCCCGGAGGTGCTGCGCTTCATCCCGGCGGACACGCCCTTTGACTTTGCGCGCGATCTTTTCCCGCGGCTGATGGCGTCCGGGCGCGGCATCCGCGGCGTGCCGATGGAGGGCTACTGGCGCGATATCGGCGACCCCGGCTCGTATTACCGGGCCAATCTCGATGCCTGGGAGGGAAAGCTTCGCCTGCCGGAGCAGGAGGGCGGCACGATCGAGCGCGCGCCGGACGCTTCCCCGGAGCGGGCGCGGTATGCCTGCCGGGTGTACTGCGGCGCGCCGCACCGTGCGCGGCTCATGCGCGCGCTCACCGCAGGGCTCATGGAGGCGGGCGCGGATCTCACGGACGGGCTGACAATGCGCTCGGTCCCGGGCGGCGTGCACATCGCCCCCTGCGCCGACCGTGCGGCGCTCTGCATCGAGTCGGACAGCCCGGACACCGCCCGGCGCTTTGAAGCGCTCGTGCGCGATGTGGAACGGCGCACGGAAAGCGAAGAGGCCTTTTAACAAACGGAAATCGGCGGAAGCACGTCAAGTGCTTCCGCCGATGGATTTTCATTTCTTCTTGGTTTTCTGCGTTTTTTTGGCATTGCGGTTTTTGATCCGCCGCGCCATGGCGATGCCGCCGAAAACGGCAGCGGCGTAGGCAACGAGCATCCACGGGCTGGACTCGATCTCGTCCTTCGTCATGCCCGCAAACAGGCTGTCCGGCGGCTGCGTCGGCTCCGGCGTCACGGACGGATCGTACGGCGTCGCCTCTGCGGCGGGGGTCGCCGTGGGCGCGGCTGCCGGATTGGCGGCAGGCTGCGCGAGCGGGCCGTTCATCAGCGCGAGAAAGAGGAGCGAGAGCAGAATGCCGACGGCGAGCGCGGGCAGAAAAATGCGGAGGATCCCTTTAATCTTCGGACTCATACCATTCCCTCCCGGCGTTTCAGCGCGTGCCGGTGCTGCCGAAGCCCGCCGCGCCGCGGCCGGTCTCGGAGAGCGTGTCCGTTTCTTCGATCTCAATGTCAAGGCACGGCGTGATGACAAGCTGTGCGATCCGCTCGCCGTTTTCCACGGTCTGCGGCTCTGTGCCGTTGTTCTGCAGAAACACCCGCAGCTCCCCGCGGTAATCGGCGTCGATCACGCCGACGCAGTTGGCGGGGGCAAGCTGACGCTTCGTGGCAATGCCGCTGCGGGCGAACACGAGCCCGACATACCCCTCCGGAATCTCCACGGCGATGCCGGTGGGGAAGAGATACTTGCCCTGCGGCTCGACGGTGGCGCTCTCCTGCCCGTCCGGCAGCAGGGCGTAAAGATCGACGCCCGCGGCGAGCGCGGTGCCGCGCGTGGGCAGTATGGCATTGTCACGGAGCTTTTTGCATGGAATTTTCATGGGCTTGTTTCTTCCTTTTCTGTTTCCTGTGTTTTGTCGGCACCGTCTGCCGGGGGAAGGAACCGAATGCTTTTTACAATCTCGTCAGCGGTATGAAGTTCCTCCGGCGTGAGCTCGCCCGGATGACGCGAAACGATGCTTATGTGGTAAATTTTATCTGCCGTGCAGGTGATGTAGTGAGCGGAATATGAATATGTAGAGTCATCGTTGCCGCGGCGCTCGATCGTCCGGTAAAACTTCGTTTCCGGCGTGTGAAGGACATCTTCCACAAGGCATGCATACTGGTCGCTTGGCTCGGAAAGAGTGGAATTACCCCATAAGGAAAGGAGTTTTTCGTCGCTCAGACCGCGGAAATCCTCATAGGAAGCGCTGCGGGCGGAAAAAACGGCGTATGCCATGCAGTCTTTATAAAGCATAACAGCAGAAGCACCGGGCTCTTCTCCGCTGAAGGCCCTGAGAATTTCTTCGGCTGTGCAGCCGTACCTCGCCTTGAGAAAGGGCTCCTCGGAATCGTGCATAAAGAAATGCGAATCGGCTGGCAGCAAAAGGGATATGCCGATATCCTCCACGCGGCACGCGACGAGACCGGCGGGAAAATCGTTTGGTACTTCCGATAATACGAGCGTGTCAACGATGGAGTTCGCCAGAGCATCCTGCTCCGGCGTGCCGTCGCTGTTGGGGAACCAGATCCATATCCGTACAACGTTTCCAGCATGGAGCAAATAGAAAAGCACGCCGTAATCGACGCAGCCGTCGTCAAATTTTTCGCGGCAGTCGAAGTGAAAAATGTATGTTTCTGGATGCAGGTGCTGTCCGTGCCGAAGAACTTCTGTGCCGTTTTGCTCAAATCTGGAAAGCATATAGCCAATGAAATTTCCGGCGAAGCCATTGTTGATGCAGAAGGAAAAGAAATCATAGTCGTCCCGGTCGGCGTGGAGCTCAATGATAACGCCGGTCGTGCTCGAAATGCCTAGGAGATAATGAGCGCCGGTAAAGAATTTTTCCATGCGCTCTGCGGGGAAAAGCGGGGGACAGGCGGAAGGGTCGGCGTTGTATACGTCGCGCAGAGCGACTTGAAAATCGCTGGGAAGGGACAGGGAAACACCAATCTCCGGCACGTCGTATTGGACGGCGCTTGAGGCGTCGCCGGCCTTGTCCGGTTTGCTTTTACGCGAAAAAAACCACTTCATACCCGATTACCACCCTTCGATTCGATTCTGCACGCAAAAGAGACCGCTGTCTTAGAGATTCTCGCTGCGCGGCGGGAGCTGCGCGCCGCACTTGGGGCAGAATTTGCTTGCGGCGGGGATCTTTTCGCCGCAGTAGGGGCAGTATTTCGTATTCGGCGCAGCGGACACGTTTGAGAGCGCGTCAGACGCCATGGCCTGCGCGGCGGCTTCTTTGTCCTTGCGCATTTTGCGGCTGAGGATATAGAGAGCTATCACCACCACGGCAAGGAGAACGCAGCAGACGATGGTTTTGACAGACTCCGCATGGAGAGACTGCTCCAAATCGGATTTTGCCGGTTTTTCGGCAGGGGCTTCCGTCGGCGCAGCGGCGGCAGCGGCCTCTTCCGGCGCGGCGCTGCTGCCGGGCAGGGCAGAAAACTTCATGGAGTCAATGATGCCGTTTGCGAGAGCATTCTGCTCTGGTGTGTTGGTGCCGTATACAAACCAGAAATCTGCGCGGATGGTGTTTTCGCCATAGGCGGTGAAGAAGCTCACAATATAGTCCTTTGTGCCATCCTCGCTTGTGTTGAAAAATCCAAAACGCAGGAAGCTGGTTTCTGACTGCGCATATGTCCCGGCGTTCAAGAGCTCAATGCCGCTTTCTGCAAGCTTGTCCCCCAAGGGGTCTACGAGAGAATCTAACGTTCCGCTGTCGATAGCGGCGAGCAGACGCTCATGGCCGCCAGGGTAAGCATGCAGAGAGAAAATGCAATGTGTGGAGTCCTGAATGCCGAAGAAATGATAATCCCCATCGCCCGTAAACCATCGGTCCAGATCTTCCTGTGTGTAGGGAAGCTCGTCCACCACAGGATCAGTTTCATACGAATCCCGGGAGACGATCTTGAAATCCGCCGGTGCGGAAAAGGAAAGGCCGAGCTCGGAAGATTCGTATTCCACCGTGTCGGCAGCGAGAGCTGCGCCGGGGAGCGCAAGCACCAGGGCAATGCAGAGGAAAAGGGTCGCGAAGAGCCGTTTCTTCATATGGGACACCGCCTTTCGCTTTGATTCTACACGCAAAAGAAACCGCCGTCAATGAAAAACCGCGCGGTTATACACCGCACGGTTTTATCACCCGATCTAAATTTTTCCGCCGTTTGCCCGGCGGCGGGACTCCTCCGCCAGCCGGAGGATGACTTCCTCCGGCGTCGGTTCGCTTCCCTCGCAGGGAAAGCTTTGCCAGAACGCCCGGGCGGCGGGGCTGGGGTCGCTGCGCCCGGCGGCGATCGCGGCGCGGATCTCCTCGCGTACCGCGTCCACGGTCGTTCCCTCGCGCTCGGCGATCTGCCGCAGCGCGTTTTCGGCGATACGAAGTTTTTTGCTGTCCATCCGGCATCCTCCTAACTATTAGGCTATGCATAGCCTAATAGTAGCATGCATAGCCTACTTCGTGCAATATGGCTTTGTATTCTTGTACCTGTAATTACATAAAAAAGTAAGGCAGGGAAAAGAAATGGACACGATCACCGCACTGCGCACGCGCATTCTCCGGCTCTGTGAGGAGCGGAAGCTTACGATCAACCATCTGGCGACGATCTCGGCACTCCCGCCGTCGAGCATCAAGAACATCCTGTATGGAAAGAGCCAGAACCCCAAGCTCCTGACGATCAAAATGATGTGCGACGGGCTGGGCATAACGCTCGGCGAATTTTTCTCCGCGCCGGAGTTTGACGAGCTGGAGCAGGAGATCCGATAAACAGTCCGCCCCGAACGACTTTATCTTCACCTACGCACCAGCGTAACATAATTTTCAGAATTACGCAAGTGCGTATACGCACGCGCGATCATCTCAATACTATCGACTTGAGGTGATACGCATGTCGGTAAAGGACGCGGTAGCGGCGCGCTTTGCAGCGCTCTGCCGGGAGCGGGAGATAAAGCCGAACGAATTGGCGACGCTTTCGGGCGTAACGCCGTCCACGGTGTACAGCATGTTGGACGCGCGGCGGCGGGACGTCTCCGTCGTTACGCTCAAAAAGCTGTGCGACGGGCTGGGCATAACGCTGCGAGAGTTCTTTTCTGCCCCGGAGTTTGACGAGCTGGAGCAGGAGATTCGATAAACAAATCGGCTTTTTGCGCCGAAGGGTTCTCTCCCTCCGTCACGGCGCTATGCGCCGCGCCACCTCCCTCGTCAGAGGGAGGCACTCGGCCCCATCTGACGAGGGGGCAGTCAGCGGCTGTAAGCCGCTGACTGGGGGAGAGAAGGCCACGCCTTCCACTCCTGTGCTTGTGATGTTATAATAATTCGGACTAAAACGAAAAGGACGCACAGTCAGCGCTGTGCGTCCTTTTCTGCATCCGGTTCAATTCCGTATTTGCGAAGCAAATCTTCAATTGCTTCGTCCAACAGGCGGCTTTTGGGGATGCGTGTCTTTTTCGATAGGTCGTCAAAAAGCGGGACGAGCTCATTCTTCAGAGATGAAGTGAATCTTGTCCTATATTTCAAAAAAGGTTCAGCCATAGTAACGCCCCTTTGCAATTTCTAAAGCTATTGTACCCTTTCTGCTATTTTCATGTAATTGGTTGCAGATAGTGACTATATAGTGTATATTATGCTCGTGGGAAGGGGGTTAAACGGCCTATGAAACAACAAGCCGTATTTATTTGGGGTCCGCGGACGGAAGAGGAAATGAAAACCACTTCGGCTATGGGCGCATTGTTGGAATATGAGATCGTAAAGACTGTCCGGCTTGGCTGGATGGAATACGAAAACTTCGCAACCGATATGCTCGTTGATCGCGATTTTTTGGAGAAGGCTGCCGAGTTCACCGGAACCAGCCCTGGTCAGCCTGCGAGGTGTGTCCTCGTTCGCAAACGATTCAGCAAAAAGGGGATCCTTGTTATCCCGCGCGGCGCTTATGTAAGGCTCGCGGCACTATATCCCCCGGATTAAAAGAATATCATTATCTTCTCCGCGCGGGAAAAGGCTTGCCATGCTTGCCTTTTCCCGCGCGTTGGTGTAAAATACATTCTTACCGCATATCCTTATTATGGGATCGTGCGGTGCACCACCGCAAAGGAGGGACTGCCTTGTCGGAAGCCAAAAAGCAAAACTATCTCCACGGCGCGGCGATCATGGTCGGAACAACGGTCATCGTCAAGATTGCGGCGTTCTTCTATAAACTCCCGCTTGGCAGCATGAAGCTGCTCGGCGACGAGGGCTTCGCCCACTTTATGGTGGCGTACAACATCTACAGCTTTTTCCTCACGCTTGCGACCGCCGGATTCCCGGTGGCGCTCTCGCGCATGATTTCGGAGGCGGACACGCTCGACAGGCCTGCCCAGGTGCAGCGCATCTTCCGCACCGCCGCCGGGACGCTTGCGGCCATCGGCGGATTCTTCACGCTGCTGATGCTCCTCTTCAACCGCCAGCTCGCCGCGATGATGGGCAACGTGGACGCTGCGCCGAGCATTCTCGCGCTCGCGCCCGCGGTCGTGATCGTGTGTCTCACGTCGGCCTACCGCGGCTACTGCCAGGGACGCGGGAACATGATCCCCACGGCGTTCGGGCAGGTGATCGAGGAGGTCGGCAAGCTCGTTGTCGGCCTGACGCTCGCGTATCTTCTCATCCGCGCGCACAAGCCCCTGCCGGTCGCCTCGGCGGGCGCGATCTTCGGCGTAACGGCGGGCGCGGTCGGCGCGCTCATCTACATGATGCTCTACAAGCGCCGCAACTATCCTGCGCGCCCCTACGGCACGGCGGATATCCCGGACAGCCGCGATACGATCGTCCGGTCGTTCCTTCGCATCGGCATTCCGATCGCCATCGGCTCCTCGGTGCTCTCGCTCATCAATCTGCTCGATAACGCGCTCTGCCTCAACCGGCTGCAATCCGCCGCCGGATTTGTAGAGAAAAGCGCCCGTGAGCTGTACGGCGTATACGGCAAGGCGCAGACATTCTATAACCTGCCGTCGTATTTTATCACGCCGCTCACGCTGAGCATCGTCCCGGCGATCGTCGGGAATCTTACGCGCGGCAACCGCGCCGAGGCGGGCGGGCTCGCGGAATCGTCGCTGCGCATCTCCGCGCTTGTCACGATGCCGATGGCGGCGGGGCTCTTCGTTCTCGCCGACCCGGTATTCCGTGTGATCTATTGGGGCAGCAACCCGGCGGGGCCGGGGCTTTTGAAGCTGCTCGCCGTTGCATCGTTCTTTGTGTGCATGTCCATGATGTGCAACGCCATTTTGCAGGCGAGCGGGAAGGAAAAGCTCCCCATCGTCAGCACCGCCGTGGGCGGCGTTGTGAAGATCGCGGTCAACTGGGTGCTCGTCGGCACCGCGGCCATCAACATCCAGGGCGCGCCGGTCGGCAGCATCTGCTGCTTTGCGATCATCTGCATTATGGATTACGTATTCCTTTGCCGGACGCTCGGCAGCTCTCCGCGGCTGGGCCGCGTGCTCGGCGCGCCGCTCCTCTCAAGCCTTGCGATGGGCGTTGCGGCATGGGCGGTGTACGGGCTTGCGCGCATCCCGCTGCGCGGCATGAACGAGCGGCTTGCCATGGCGGCAGCGATGATCGTTGCCATTGCCGCAGCGGTGGTCGTGTACGTTGTGATGATCGGCCTTACCCGCGCCGTTACGATGGAGGATATGGCGCTCATCCCGCACGGGGAAAAAATCGGGCGGCTCCTTCATCTGCACACGCTGGATGAATCGGCACACCGCCGCCCGTCCGGCAGCACACGCCGGAGCGCGAGCCGCGGCGGAGCGCATCTCAAAAAGAAGGATCGATGAAAACCGGGTAATATTCGCCAAAAAAGAACGCAAAACCGGGCATTCACTGAATTTCCTCTTGCGTTATGGTGAAAAATATGATACGGTTTCCGGGCGCACAAAAAAAGACGCTTTTTTGCGCCGAAAAATGAATTACAGCGGCTCGGCGCCCGGTTGGCGCCGGCTGCGGGTTGTAAACAAAAGAGGAGGATATCCATGAACAAAACAGAACTTATCGCTCAGGTCGCCGAAAAGACCGGCCTGTCCAAGAAGGACAGCGAGCTCGCTGTCAACGCTTCTCTGGAGACCATCACCGAGTCCCTCATCCAGGGCGAGAAGGTGCAGCTCGTCGGCTTCGGCGCTTTCGACGTCAAGGAGCGCGGCGTCCGCATGGGCCGCAACCCCAAGACCAAGAAGGAGATCGAGATCCCCGCTTCCCGCGTTCCCCAGTTCAAGGCCGGCAAGGCTCTCAAGGAAGCCGTCGATAAGAAGTAAGATATTTTCCGAAGAGCTGCCCCAATTCCCGGGCGGCTCTTTGCTTTTTTGGCGGAAGGAGCCGGTATGACAGCTAAGAAAAAAACCGTGATCGGGTATGTCCTCGCCTCGCTTGCGATCATCGCGGCGGATCAGGCGCTCAAGGCGTGGGTCGTGCGGAACATCCCGCTCAACGCCGCGGCCGCGCAGCAGCGCGCGCTGATCCCCGGCATCGTACATCTCACGCACATCCGCAACAGCGGCGTTGCCTTCGGCATGTTCTCCGGCGGGCGGTGGCTCTTCCTCGCACTGCTGGCGGCGTTCTGCGTGATCGTTATCTGGGCGCTCGCGTGCAACAAGCTCAGCGCGCCGTGGGAGCGCTGGCTCGCGGTGCTCGCCATGGCCGGGGCGATTGGCAACGGCATCGACCGTGCGCTCTACGGCTACGTTGTGGATATGTTCGAGCTTGAATTCATGCACTTCGCGGTGTTCAACATTGCCGACATTGCCATCAACGTCTGCTGCATCCTCTTTGTGCTGCTCATGCTGCTGCGCAAGGAGCCGGAGAAGCCGGAACAGAAATAATTAAACCGCCCGCCGCACGAGTAGCCTCTGTGCGGCGGGCGCTGTCATAGAAGGAGAGAACCATGCCGGAATATACCTATCATCCCGATTTGCGGCCGTATGCGCGCATGAAATTCCCGCTCTCGCCGCGGCTCGTGCGTCTTTCGCAGGGACCGATGGCGCTTTTGTACGCCATGCAGCGGAGCGATAAATCGCTGCGCGTTTCGCGCGGGAGCGTGCCGCGGCCGGACGGGAGCCGGATGCGCATGCTCCTTTACTCCCCCGTGGGGGAGACGGGCACGACGCCGTGCCTGTACTTTTTCCACGGCGGCGGGTTTGCGTTTAATGCCGCGCCGCACCACTTTGCACTGGCAAGAGAGCTCGCCCGCGCGCTTAGCGTGCGCGTTGCGATGCCCGATTACCGGCTCGCACCGCGGCATACATTTCCTGCCGCCCACGAGGACGCGCTCACGGGCTACCGCTTCCTTTTGGAGAACGCCGCAGCGCTCCGTATCGACCCGGGAAAAATCGCCGCCGCGGGCGACAGCGCGGGCGGCAACCTTGCCGCGGCGCTCTGCCTTATGGCGCGAAAGGAAGACCTTCCGATGCCGTGTACGCAGATGCTGCTCTACCCGGTGCTCGACGCGCGCATGGAAACGGAAAGCTATAAGCGTTTCACCAACACGCCCATGTGCAATACGCGCGATATGGAAAAATACTTTGCCATGTACGCGCCCGGCCCGTCTGCCGCGCCGCGGGAGTGGCTCTCCCCGGCGGAGAGCGCGTCGGTGCAGGGGCTTCCGTGCGCGTACATCGAAACGGCGGAGTATGACTGCCTGCGCGGCGAGGGCGCGGCGTATGCCGCGCGGCTCACGCGCGAGGGCGTGGTATGCGAGTATCACGCAATAAAAAACGCCATGCACGGCTATGATATCGCATGCAGGAGCGATTTTCTGAAGGCCGTGATGGCGTACCGTATCGAATTTATGCGCGGAGTGTTTACGGGAAAATGAAAAGGTGCAGCAGCACCGCGTTCAGAATGCCGAGCACGATCCCGGCGAGCACCTGGATGGGCGTGTGGCCGACAAATTCCTTGAGCTTAACGTCCGTCAGCTTGCCGGTGGAGAGCTCGTCAAATGCCTTTACGATTTCGTTGATGATGGCGGCCTGCTTGCCGGTTTCGAGCCGGACGCCCATCGCGTCCTTGCATACGATCACGGCGAGGATCGCGGCGATGGCAAACTCAAAGGAATCAAGCCCATAGACGAACGCCGCCGCTACCGCGAGCGAGGAGACCGTTGCGGAGTGGCCGCTCGGCATACCGCCGTCGCCGACGAGCCGGGAGAGATCGAACCGGTGCGTGACGAGCGCATGGATGATCGTTTTGATAATCTGCGCCCACAGCCACGATGAAACGCCGGTCAGCAGGAACTGGTTGGAAATAAGATCACGAAACCACATGGTTTCCTTCGCCTCCTGTGCTTTCTGTATCGGAAGAAGGCGTGCGTTTCCGGCGCACGTCAAAGGAATGGCCGAGCAGCTCGTCTGTGCGGACGGTTTCAAACTCCTCGGGATGGAAGTCCCGCCGGAGCGTAACGGTGTTCAGACAGTCGAACCCAACCCGGCGGTAGAGCCGGAGCGCGCGGAGATTCCGCGCCGCGACTTCGAGATACAGCGATTCCGAGTAGCCGCGCACGAGCCCGGCAATCGCCTCGAGCGCCGCCGCGCCGAGACCGTGCCCCTGGTATTCGGGGCGGATGAACAGCTCCTCGACCCAGTCGATCTCGCCGCCGCGGCTGCCGAGATGGGCAAAACCGGCGGCTGCGGTATCGGCGTCGAGAAAATAGAACCGGTGGCCGTCGGAAGTCCATGCGCGCAGATCGTCGAGCGCCTCTTCGCGCGTCTGCACATAATCGCTGTGTGCGAGCCAGAACGCGGCAATCAGCTCCGCCGCGGCGTCCTCTTCTCCGGCGTAGGGACGCAGCGTGACCGCGCCGCTCATGCGTCTGCGCCGTCCGGCTCGGCAACGTAGCTCACGTACTCGAGCGGCGTGAAGCCGAGACGCTCGTAGAGCGCGACCGCCCCGGCGTTTTCCGGCTCGACCTCGAGCCGCAGACGTGCCGACGGGAACTCCCTCCGGACGGACGTAAGAAACTTTGTGCCGAGACCGTGGCCGCGGAAGGCCGGACGGATGTACAGCTCCTCGATCCAGCAGATCGGGCTGCCGGACTCCGGGGAAAAGCTGCGCGAGAGAATGGCATAGCCCGCGGGCGCGTCGTCCACTTCGAGCATGCGGAGAATGATGTATACGTCGGAACGCATAGCCTCCCGGAACGTGCTTTCCATGTACTGCTCCGGGATCGGGTGCAGCACGGCGGGGGAATGGTAAAACTCCTGTGCCAGCTCCATATAGAGGGCAAAGTCTTTTTCTTCGGCGTTGCGGAACATGGGAACGGATCCTTTCTCAATGCGATACTAAAAACATATTATACCGCATTTCCCGGTGGAAAAGCAAGGGAACACAGCAATGGATACTGTCAGAATGATTCACGCCGCCGTCCCCATGGCCAGGGACGGCGGCTGTTTTACGTCATGATCTTCTGCATCTCCCGGCGGAGGCGGAGAAGGATGCGCTTTTCGAGGCGGGATATGTAGCTTTGTGAAATACCCATCCGGTCGGCGACCTCCTTTTGCGTATACTCCCTCCGGCCGCGCAGCCCGAAGCGCAGGGAGATGATATCCCGGTCGCGCTCGTTGAGCCGGGATACGGCCTCGTGCAGCGCGCGGCGGTCGGCGTCGTCCTCCATGGGGCGGGAGACCTCGTCCTCGTCCGTGCCGAGTACATCGGAGAGCAGCAGCTCGTTACCGTCCCAGTCGGTGTTGAGCGGCTCATCAAAGCTCACCTCCGTGCGCTGCGCGGAGAGCTTGCGCAGGTACATTAAAATTTCGTTTTCAATGCATCGGGAGGCGTAGGTCGCGAGCTTGATGTTCTTTTCCCGGTCAAACGTGCTCACGGCCTTAATGAGGCCGATCGTGCCGATGGAAATGAGATCTTCGAGCCCAACACCGGTATTTTCAAACCGCCGCGAGATGTAAACAACGAGCCGGAGATTGTGCTCAATGAGCGTGCGTTCGGCGCTCTTGTCCCCGGCGCAGAGCGCGGTGAGCGCGGCGTCCTCCGCCTCGCGCGAAAGCGGCGGCGGCAAAACCTCGCTCCCGCCGATATAGTATACCGGCTCGTTCGGCAGCAGGGCGAGCAGAAGCTGTTGGAGAAAATCGGAAAGCATGGGCAAGACCTCCTTATAATATTCAAACGAGCGCGGAATACTCCCCATCGCCGAGCGGTGTCGGCGAGAGGGCAACGAGATAGGATTCCGCCGTGCCCTCGACCGTGACGGCGTCGGGGCGAAAGCACACGAGCAGCCCCCGCTTCGTGCCGACGGCGGAAAAGCCGACGAGCCGCAGCCGCCGCAAGAGCGCCGGGTGGGAGGAAAGGGTGCGAAAGCACGCCGCGGGATCGTCCGGCAGCGGAAAGGCGAGCGGCGGGGAGAAGAGCGAAGCAAGTGAGCGCGGCTCCGCGAGCAGGATGCGCGAGCCGGAGAGCGGGTCGAAAAGCGCGTTGCCGGTATCGCGCAGCGCGCGCAGCGAGGCGGTTCTGCCGCAAAGCGTGATCTCCGCCTCGACGATGCACCGCTCGCGGCGGCGTAAAAACCGCCCGAAAAAGAGCCGCACCGCGGCATAGCACAGCCCGAAGGAAAGCACAAGCGTTTTGAGCGGCGCGCCGGAGAATACGCTGCGCGGCTCCACGCCGGAGAGCAGCGAAATGCCGTATACCGCCCCGGCGAACGCCGACGAGAGCGCGAGAAAGCAGCCCCAGCCGCGCCATAGCTCCGGCGGCGCGCCGAACGCGATCCACGCCATGAGCAGCGAGACGAGCGCCTTTGCCGCGAGCGAAACGAGAAACGAGAGCGGGGGGATCGCGGCAAACACGGCGTATACCCCGCCGACCGCTGCGGCCGCGGCAAAACGGCCTCGCCGCAGCGTCTTTCCGCGCAGCCTTGCACACGAGAGTAGCAGCAGATAGTCCGTGAGCGCGTTGAGAAAAAAGAGCTCATCCACATAGATCACATTCATGTCACAAGCATACCCCGCCGCGGACGAAAATGTTGTCCGAACGGGGACGGGGTATCTTGCAAAGCGGTGGCGGGATGTGTATAATATTTTGGCAAATTACCGTAACGAACCTGGGAAAGGAAGAAATAGAGTATGTCACAGTACCGTACCCACACCTGCGGGGAGCTCCGCGCCGCCGACGCGGGCAAAACCGTAACGCTGGCTGGCTGGATGGAGAATGTCCGCGAGGTCGGCAATAACTTTGCGTTCGTCGTTCTGCGCGATTTTTACGGCACGACGCAGATCGTTGTCGATTCCGCCGAAATGATGAAGACCGTCAAGAGCATCAACAAGGAGAGCACCATCGCCGTGACCGGCACCGTCCGTCTGCGCGAGAGCCCCAACGCCAAGCTTGCCACCGGCGAGATCGAGGTCGTGCCCGAGAAGATCGAGATCCTCGGCCGCTGCCGCTACAACGAGCTGCCCTTTGAGATCAACCGCAGCCGCGAAGCCGACGAGAGCGCGCGGCTCAAGTACCGCTATCTCGATCTGCGCAACCCTGCCGTCAAGAACAACATTATCCTGCGCTGCAACGTCGTTGCGGCGCTGCGCCGCGCGATGATGGATCACGGCTTCCTCGAGATCACAACGCCGATCCTCACCGCCTCGTCCCCCGAGGGCGCGCGCGACTATCTCGTCCCCGCCCGTAAGCACCCCGGCAAGTTCTACGCTCTGCCGCAGGCGCCGCAGCAGTTCAAGCAGCT